>JADMIO011113533.1_pt1 | contig 40855 bp, 42 predicted proteins | sample 8958161 | NCBI WGS metagenome assembly JADMIO01 (sample SAMN16585339, study PRJNA669376) | soil metagenome | isolation source: Crop rotation soil | place: USA: Cullars Rotation, Alabama | collected 2011
GCGACTTCAAGTCACGTGAATTCCAAGCTTCGGATCCCACTGTGCTGGAAAGGAAGAATCTTGAGCGCGACGTTTCGCTTGAGCTTTCGGTCGAGGGCGCGATATACGATTCCCGCTCCACCGCGACCGAGCTCGTCCTGTATCTCGTACGACGGCTCGACCGCGCGCTGAACGCGGGCGAGCAGATTGAAGTCGGGCGAAGTCGGATTAGTCAGTGTGAGCGAGTTGTCCTTTGGAGCTAGTCTAGCACTCTCGTCGTCTCGCGCATAGATGGTTGCGCGTGGTCATATCGAGATTCTCTACATTCCCAGATCTCTGATATCCCGCGCGCGCTCGCGGGAAATCGGGATGCGACTGCCATCTGTCAGCTCCGCTACGAACCCTCGAGCCTGTTTTCGAAATGCCGAGACGTGATCGAGATTCACCATGTGCGCACGATGAACCCGCGCGAATTTTTGAGGATCGAGTCGCGATTCGAGTCGGTTGAGTGAGACGTGAATGAGATAGCGCGCTCGTGATGTGAATGCAGTGACGTAATCTCCGGCAGCTTCGAATCTCATCACCTCATTTACGAGCACGGGCACGATGCCATTTCCAGTGCGCACAAAGAGTCTGCTCATTGGACCCGAGGTCAGCGCTTCGCGCAATCTTTCGGCGGGTGGCGGTGCGGGCTCACCGATCGCCGTGCGCACTCGATCGAGTGCTTTCTCGATGCGCTCGGGCCCGAACGGTTTCAGCACGTAGTCGAGTGCGCCGAGCTCGAATGCAGCGGCCGCATGTTCGGCATAGGCGGTTGTAAATACGACGAACGGTTGATGCCTTACTCTCGATAGAATCTCGAGGCCGCTGAGTCCGGGCATCTGAATGTCGAGAAAGATCAGCTCCGGCTCGAGGCGGTCGATCATTTCGACGGCAATCAAGCCGTTCGCGGCTTCACCAGTGATTGTGATCCATTCGTAGCTCGACACAATCGACCGCAGTCCGGAGCGTGCGATGGCTTCGTCATCGACGATGAGCGTCGAAACGCGCGTCCGCTGCGTGCTACTCACGCTCTGTCTGCGGAATGGTGAGAGCTGCGACTGTGCCGCGATCCCTGGCCCGCCGGACATCGAGCGATGCATCGTTGCCGTATATCGCCTTCAATCTTTCGCGCAGACGTCGGAGTCCCGTGCCTGTTCCTTCGCGAGGGTGATAGCCTGCACCGGTATCGCTGACGGTCACTTGCAGTATCGATTCACTTTCCCGCGCGATGATCGATACATCGGTCGCATCGACGTTGGGCTGCGCACCATGACGCACGGCATTCTCTACCAGTGTCTGAATCGCGAATGACGGGATTGCCAGTCCCCGCGCGGTTTCCGGAATATCTATCGTTACGCGCAGCCGATCATCATATCGCAGCTTCTCCACTTCGAGATAGCGCTGCACAAAGTCGATTTCGCGTTCCACAGTGATGATGTCGCGGTCTTCCTCGAGAGTCGTCCTGAGCAAACCGGCGACTTGTTCTGCCGCATGCGCTGCATTTTTGGGGTCCTGCGGAATAAGCTGGACGACGGTGTGCAGCGCGTTGAACAGAAAGTGCGGATTGATCTGACCACGCAGCGCGGACAACTGGGCCTGTGCTGCAGCCGTTTCCGCGCGGGCGGCCCGCTCGTTGGACTGCAGCGTGTACGAGACACCGGCAATCATGATGTAGAGCCATACTCCGCTCACCACGAACGGAGCGAGTCCTACTCCAATCACCAGCACCAAAACGCCGTGAAACGCGCTCTGGATGAGACTGTTGAGAATGATCCACGAAAATGCATAGACGAGTGCGGCGGCGGCGTGAAGGAGCACGAACGACACTCGCATCGGATTCGGCCACGAAAGCTTCTCGGTAAATCGCTGAACGCCGAATCCCAGAATGATCGCGCCAATGATGTTGCGCAGCGCGATGAAGACGGCCTGGTGGAAACTCGTGTCCGCGTGAACGAACACAATCACCATCGTGAACAGCGCCCAGATGGGAACCCATCCAATAATGAGCTGAAGCCAGACAGCGCGGCGCGACATGACCGAACCTCTCATGTCGCGCTTTCAGCGGCAATAGTGGAAACGATCAGTGCGATGCAGTCGCAGCAACGCGTGTTGCTTCGATCGTCAGGTTTTCCGACCACGTCTTACCGTTGTCGGTTGATCGCTCCTGAACGAACCGGAAGCTGTTGGGCTTGATGTCTTCGTACCGGCTGCGCGCGAGGTACGGCTTTCCTTCCATGTCCGTGCCTTGAGATGACGACATCATCGCGGAGCCGCGCATTTGACCTGTGGACGCGGACCACACGCCGCGATACACGTCGATAGCGGATGCTTTCCATGCGCGCGCGTCGGAGTCGTAATAATGCAGACCGTGGCTCAGGAGAATCGGGTTACCGGATCCATCGGTGACGCGAAGCTCGTCCTCGAGACCGAAACCATCGAGAGCACGCCACGCTTTCCACGTACCTCTCAGCCTGGGCGTACCGTGAATCTTTTGCGCGAGGCCAACGGCCGCGGGCTTCACGTCCAGATCCCACTGCCCGATGAGAAAATTGAATTGCGAAACTTCACGCGGCGCGCTGCGAACAGGTGGTGGTGAGCCACCATGCTGTGCACGAGCCCCTCCCGCGGTAAATAACGTTGCGACGATTACGAGACTGACACGGCGTAACAAGGATTTCTCCTGATGAGTTCGCATCAATCGTATGGGTCGCATCGACACGCGTGTCGGGATTTTCGCTGAACTGTGCAATCAGTACGACGAGCGGGTCATCATGCGCGAGCGGGTGCCGTACTGTCCGCCCATGACAAGCGAATTCATAAAACTGAACGGTGTGTCCCGGACTTATCCGTCAGCGAACGGTGGTATTCATGCGCTTCGCGATCTGGATCTGCAAATCGATCGCGGAGAATTCCTCGCCGTCGTCGGACAATCGGGCAGCGGAAAGTCGACGCTGCTGGGACTGCTGTCAGGAATCGACAGGCCAACAACCGGTGAGATCCATTTCGACGGCACTGCGGTGCACTCGCTTTCGGAGAAAGCCATGTCGGAATGGCGCGGCAGGACAGTTGGAATCGTTTTCCAGTTTTTTCAGCTAATTCCAACTCTGACGGGTGCAGAAAACGTCATGCTGCCGATGGATTTCGCTCGAGCGCGCCGCGCCCGTGAGCGAGCCGACCGCGCGATGTCATTACTCGACCAGCTCGGTGTGAGCGACCAGGCAGATAAGCTTCCTTCGACAATGTCGGGTGGTCAGCAGCAGCGCGTTGCCGTTGCGCGCGCCCTCGCGAACGATCCGCACGTTCTTCTCGCTGACGAGCCCACAGGAAATCTCGATTCGCGTACTGCCCAGTCGTTACTGGAGATCCTGACGGACTTGAAAAACGGCGGGCAGACCGTCGTGCTCGTCACGCATGACGACCGTGCCCGCTCATTTGCATCGCGAACGGTGACGCTCGTCGACGGAAGACTCGCGTGACGATTGCGCCGAGGTGGCGGAAGGTTCTGCGTGACGTATCGGAGCACAAATCGAGAAGTGCGCTGGTAATTGTCGCAATCGCTGTGGGAATAGCGGGCGCCGGCGCAGTGCTCGACACATGGGCGCTCGTCAGGCGCGCGACTCGACAGGAATATGCTGCGAGCAATCCTGCTTCCTTTGTGCTGCGAACTGATTCAGTCGACACAAGGCTTCTGGAAAAAATTCGCGCGATTCCAACGGTCGCTTTTGCTGAAGCAAGACAAAGCATCTCTGCGAGTATCTCCACAAGCACAGGATGGCGCACTGCGATACTCATGTCTGCGCCCGATCTGTCTCACGCACGGATTGGAGCTCTAAAGGCAGAGCAGGGTGACTGGCCCCCGGGCGACAATGCGATCGCCATCGAAACGTCGTCTGTGGACTATGCGGATATCAAAGTTGGGCAGCGCGTTTCTGTCCGCATCGGTACAGGTGAGACTGTCGAGCTCCCGGTAACGGGAATCGCACGCGATGTCGGCCTCGCACCTGGATGGATGGAGCATGTCGTGTACGCGTTCATGAGTCCCGCGACTCTCGCTCGTCTCAGTGGCGAACGCGGATTCAGTGAGATGCGTGTGGTCGTGAAAGATCGAGCCATCGATCGCGAAGGTGTTCGGCGCATCGCGATGGATGCTCAACGTCTCGTTGAATCAACCGGGCGAAAAGTCTACAACGTGGACGTGCCCGTTCCCGGACGACACATCCACGCGGCGCAGATGGATTCACTCCTCTACACGCAGGGTGCGTTCGGGCTTCTCGCACTCGTGTTGAGCGGATTTCTTGTGGTGAATCTCATTTCCGCGATGCTCGCTGGTCAGGTTCGCGAGATCGGAGTGATGAAGGCAATCGGTGCATCGCCATCGCAGCTCGCTGGCATGTACCTCACGCTTGCTCTTGGATTCGGGCTAACAGCATGCGCTATCGGTGTTCCGGTCGCGCTGGTCGTCGGAAAATTCTACGCGCAGTTCACTGCGAGTCTTCTCAACTTCGACATCAGTACCGCGCGAATTCCCTCGAGCGTTTTCGCGGCGCAGGTAATTGTCGGACTCCTGTTGCCGGTTATCGCCGCAGCGTTCCCGGTGATACGCGCGTCACGAATGACGGTGAGCGCCGCGATTCGAGATTTCGGAATCGATTCTACCAGTGCAGCTAACGGTGCGCTTCTTAATGCGCTCAAACTGCCGCGACCATTGCTGTTATCGCTGCGCAACGCCTTTCGGCGCCGAGCAAGAATGACTCTGACGCTGACGACTCTCGCCATTGGAGGGGCGGTCTACATCGGCGCAATAAATCTGCGCGCGTCGGTGAAAGCATCGGTCGACACCCTGTTCGGAACGCAGCGCTTCGACATGGTCGTGCGATTCGCTGATCCCCACGCGGTCGACACTCTCGAATCGATCGCGAGATCGGTGGATGGAGTGGTCGCAGCCGAGGCGTGGAGCGGAGCGAGAGCCGCCGTGAAACGCGCCGATGGCAGTATGGGAAACGCGTTTACTGTGACTGCATCTCCGCCGCACTCGAAGCTTCTGGAGATGCCACTTCAGAAAGGACGATGGCTAAGCTCGATCGACAACAAGGCAATTGTGGTGAACACGCGCCTTCTGGACGACGAGCCAACGATCAAGCTCGGCGACTCCATCACGCTCGCAACCAATGGCAGGGAAGAGAAATGGCAGATCGTCGGGGTCACCGACGCAATGCCGTCCCCATCTGCATTTGCGCCGCGCGATGTGATCTCACCACAAAAAGGTAGAGCAGTGGTGATTCAGTCAGGAGGATCCGCCGCTCAACAACTCGACCTGATTCAGCGAGTGCGTAGTGCATTTCTCGACGGAGGAATCGAAGTCTCATCGAGTCAGCTCATGTCGGAACAGAAGAGCGTGATTGAAGATCACCTCCTGATGGTCGCCGGATTCCTTGGCCTGATGGCAAAGCTCATCATCCTTGTCGGCGGACTCGGCCTCGCATCCACGATGAGTCTCAGTGTTCTCGAGCGCACGAGAGAAATCGGTGTGATGCGCGCGATCGGTGCAAAGCACAGGTCGATTCTCGGGATGATTCAGGCGGAAGGACTCGTCATCGCATTGCTGAGCTGGATCGTTGCCATTCCGCTGTCAGCACCGATGAGCGCGATTCTCGCGCAAGCGTTCGCGCGGGTGATGTTTCCTGTTCATGCTCGATTGATACCGCAGGCAGATGGTGTGCTCGAGTGGCTCGCGGTGGCCGCTGTTGTTTCAGTTGTTGCCTGTGGGCTGCCTGCTGTCCGTGCAATGCGAATTCCGACTGCGCGCGCACTCGCTTACGAGTGATCGGCTCCGAGAACAACAGCAGCATTGCGCTTGAGTCCGCTCAGCTTCGCGCGCTTCATTGGTGACCGCTTGAACTCTCGAGAGAAATCTTCCGGCGACATGGCGAGAACATCGGTCGCGAGCTCATGAGCGCCCTTGTCTCCAATCACACTTCGTGCTGCAAAAACAGAATCGTCCGCGAGCTCGCGTGAGAATCTCACATTCCACGGGCACACTGACTGACAAATGTCGCAGCCGTAGAGCGAGTCACGCATTGCATCGTGAAACTCGAGAGGGATTTCGCTTCGCGATTCGATCGTCAGATAGGAGATGCATCGCGTAGCGTCGAGCACCCGCTCATCTACGAAGGCCTTCGTAGGACACGCATCGAGACAACGCGTGCACGAACCACATCGATCGGCCTCGAAGGGAACATCGGGCTCGAGATCGAAATCGAGAAACAGCGAGCCAATAAAGAAGAATGAGCCGATCTGCGGATTCACGAGCATCGTGTTCTTTCCGAACCAGCCAAGGCCCGCCTTGCGCGCCAGGTCGCGCTCGAGAACAGGACCTGTATCCACATAGGATTTGCCAGGGACTGAATAGCCGATCTCTGCATCTATCCACTGATGGAGCGAGTCGAGCTTCTTCCACATGATGTCGTGGTAGTCGTCGCCTCGCGCGTATCGCGCAACGGGGCCGGCAGGCGACCTTCCACCGTAATCGAGCCCAACTACAACCGCACTTTTTGCCGACGCAAATGGGAGTCGCGCGTCCATGCGTTTTTCTGCGCCGCGCGCCATGTACTGCATTTCGCCCGCATACCCGCTATCCAGCCACGACTGGAAATGCTGCGCAGTCTGGGGGACGTCGAGCCTTGCGATTCCAACGAGATCGAAGCCAAGGCCATAAGCCTGAGCTTTCAAAGTATCGGAGTTCATTGATCGCTCGTCGCCCACAACGCATAGCGCTCGACTTCATCCGCCGACGGAACGGCATCATTGTCGCCATATGCGGTATGCATGCGCCATTTCACATATGTCGGGTCCGGAACGGGAAGAAAGGGAAAACGCGCATACCAGTTGCGTGACCTGAATCGCCAGGCAACGCGAACGAGCGCCACCGCGAGACGCGGCTGCACGATCGCTTTCGAAGCGAGCTTGAGAGTCACACGGGACCACGACATAACCCCTGTAATATAGAAATCATGAACGGCTCGAAGACGACAATCGGACTCATATCGGATACCCATGGATTGCTGAGACCGTCAGTGCATCCCGCACTCGAGGGCGTCGATCTCATTCTTCACGCAGGAGACGTCGGCGGCAGCGATATTCTCGACGAGCTTCGTATCATCGCGCCGGTCAAGGCTGTGTTCGGGAATACAGATGCACCGGGAGATCCCGATCTTTCTCAGGAGATCATCATACCAGTCGATGGACTCGACATTCACGTGAGTCATGGACATGAGCTTGGCAGTCCCACACCGGACAAGCTTTTTTCCGCGTATCCTCATCACGTCATCGTGTATGGACACACTCACAAATCGCTGCTAGTGAAAGCGGACGGACGAATCGTGGTGAATCCCGGAGCAGCCGGTCCGCGACGATTCAATCTCGAGCCGAGCGTCGCGCGACTGACGATTCAGAACGGATTTGCCGAGGTCGAGATTGTCACGATCAACTGAGATCGGGGCAAATGAGGTTCACGTGTGGAACGCTCCGCTCAACGTCGGCGATCATCGCATGGATGAGATGCTGTCTCACTTGTCTGCCGGCGAACAGAATCGTGTCGGCACGATGATCGAGGAGCGCGCAGTGCGACAATACGTCGTGTCACGCGCAATGCAGCGGAGAATTCTGTCCGGATACGTTGGAGCGTCGCCTTCGGAAGTACGATTCGGATACGTCGCCATGGGCAAGCCCACACTCGCGCATCCAAACGACATCGGACTCACGTTCAACACAACGCATTCGGGCGATCTCGTGATCGTTGCTGTCACCGTGAATCGTGATGTTGGAGTAGATGTCGAACAGGTCCGTCCAATTCCGCGCGCGCTCCGAGTCTCAAAGCGAGTCTTTTCTGCGGAAGAGCATTCGCATCTCTCATCACTGCCCGCGGAACAGCTTGACAAGGAATTCCTCGCCATCTGGGTGAAGCGCGAAGGCACTGCAAAGGCGCGCGGAGACAGTGTGTGGCGCGGACTCGCGAGCTGGAAAAATGGCGCGCTGGAAAACACTCCGGCCCGACTCGACTGGAAGGTCGAATACCTGGATCTCGGACCGGAATTCGTCGGCGTCGTCGTCGCAAACGGCGAAGACTGGAGCATTCAGATGAAGGGCTCGCCAGTCGATATGTAGGCTTCTGCCGCCGGAAAAAACACCTTCACCGAGCAGTCAGTACACACGAGCCTGTGCACCGGGGAGACTTAGCGTGTTCGCACACACAAGTCCTCCACGCAGCAGGAGATTTTCATGAATTTGCTTCGTCTATCGCTCGTCGTTTCATTCGCAGCGCTTGCTTGTTCCGGCGGCGGCGGAAGCACGGGACCCGGAACCACGACCGGTGGAAATACTGGCGGAAATACCGGTGGCAACAACAACGGCGGTGGAACTGGCGGGACTGATTGTCCGGCGGGCGCAGTCTGCATGCTGTCGAGCAGCTACTCTCCAAAAAGCATTACCGTCAGTGTTGGCGCGACGGTTCCATTCATCAACGATTCAGGAATCGGTCACACCGTAAACTTCGACGGAACGCGCCCGGCTGGAGTCGACGACATCGGGTTGCACACGTCAGGTCGCAACGACAGAAAGTTCACTCAGGCTGGCACCTTCAATTTCCATTGCACGCAGCACGTCGGCATGACGGGCAGCATAAAGGTTCAGTAGCCGAGGAACGATCGACCGTCGAGTCCTGACGGAATCTCGAGGCCCAGTGCGTCCAGCGCACTGGGCATGAGGTCCACTGTGCGCCGCGCGCGTCCTGGAATCGGAGTGTTGGTGAGAAGCGGCACGAGCATGTGATCGCGATGCAATGCGCCATGCGACGACGAATGCGGGATCGGCTCGTACTTCGCGCGGAAATCCCAGTCGCGACTGGCAGAGAGGATTATTTCGCCAGAGCGCGGTGACTCGCACAGGCGCGCGAGCTGCACCAGCGCATCCGGATAATCACTTTCCATCGTCACGTCGTATGCATCCCTGTCGGTGAGGTCGTGATGCGATCCAATGTTGAGCGGGTCACCGGTCGCGGGAAGATACGAGACAGTATTCGGAGTCCACTGCAGAACTGCGAATCCACTCGACAGCGAATGGATCTCGCACGAGTTGCGCGACGTTGGGAGAATCATCAGGTCAACCGACTCACGCGACAGAATCGCATCGCGAAGGGCCTGCCACTTTCCGTCGAGATCACTGAGGAACGGACGCGATTTCTTTTCCAGATCGAGATAGATGTGCGCCATCGCATTGCCGCTCACCATCACTGCGACTTCAGGATTTCGCACTGTGTGCACGAAGGGATGCGCGATTGTTCGGAATCCGATTCTCGAGATAATGCCCGCGAGATCATCGTGCTGCAGTACGGGAGAATGGCCATGATCGCTCACGACCCAGACGTGACTGGTCTCCCATTTGTCTCTCGATTCAAGATCCTCGCGAATTCCACAGACGAGCTCGTTGACGATCGTGACTGCGCGATCGACGTACGCGCCTTCATGTCCTTCCTGGTGCGATGACTTGTCGATGCCCGTCAGTGCGACAAAAACAAAATCGGGATCGAGCTGCTTCATCTTCGCGCAAACTTCTTCGGCAATGTGGTGATCGATCTGAAGCCATCCAGCCATTCGTCCGCTGAAATGGGTCACCGCTGCACGCGCAACGAATGCCGGACTTCTTCCGATCACGCGATCCGAAGCGAGCCCTCGTCCGATCACATTCAACGCGCCGATGGAATCAGGGACGAGCTCGAAGATCGTTGGAGCTCGGCGATCGAGATCGGTGTCGATGTGCTTCATCTCGAACCCGACATAGCTCCGAGAGTGTCCCGGCAGCGTCGATACAGTTTGCGAGCGATCGTACCAGCGAATTCCCGGAAGTCCCACCGGGCCGGGGTACCGACCGAGAATGAATGGTGCGTATGCGGGACCCGTGACCGAGGGAAACACGGACGTGATGGACTGCATGCTTCCTTCTCGCATCATTCTCGCGAGGTCAGGAGCCATACCGCGCTTGATTGCGCCGGTAAGCGTATCGGGGCGTGCCCCGTCGGCCACGATAACGACTACGGGCACGACTTTATCTGGCGTTGAGACTCAACGTCGCCTAAATCACGCATCATGAGAAAGAAGAAATCGACCAGCGAGACAACCACTCCTGCCCCGCGCAAGAAAAAAGCGCGCCATGCCCGCACGGCGACAGGCAAACGGGCCGACAAACACGTGCGCGCGGTGGCCGAAGCCACTGCGAGACGAGGCGCGCAGGAGAGAACGGAAGAAGGACATATCATGGCGGGACGAGTCCCGCCTTCACGCGAAGAAGCGGCGCGCCAGTCGGGTCCCACGCGAAAGGTCGACGATGCGATTCGCAATTACACACCCGAAACCGAAGACGAAAAACTTCTTCAGCAGCCAAGCGCCACGTCGAACGCCGATTTCACGCGAACCGACCCGTGGCGGGTGCTGCGGATCATGGGCGAGTTCATCGAAGGATTCGATTCGCTTTCTTCGATCGACAAGGGGGTGACGATTTTCGGATCTGCCCGCACATCGCCTGAAGATCCGATGTATAAGGCGGCTGAAGAAACTGCGGCGCTACTCGCCAAGGCGGGATTTGCGGTCATTACCGGCGGTGGTCCGGGTATCATGGAAGCGGCAAACAAGGGAGCGCGTGAAGCGGGCGGACGCTCGATCGGATGCAACATCGAGCTGCCATTCGAGCAGGGAGCAAATCCGTACCTCGATACGCTGGTGAACTTCCGGTACTTCTTTGTCCGCAAGACGATGTTCATCAAGTACGCGTCGGCGTTCATCATTTTTCCGGGAGGATTTGGCACCCTCGATGAATTATTCGAGGCGATCACCCTCATCCAGACGGGAAAGATTTATCAATTCCCGGTAATTCTTTTCGGTCGTCACTACTGGGCGGGTTTGCTGCGATGGCTCAACTCGCGCGTTCTTGCCGAGCGAAAAATCTCGCACGCTGACATCGATTTGATGATTCTCACCGACGATCCGCGCGAGGCGGCGGACGCCGTGATTCACGCTTACGATGCGACGATGGAGCATCCGGTGGTGAAGGACGCGAGCTGACCCGCACTGGCGGCGTCTCATTGCTCCGTCTATGTTGAATTATCGAGCGCCCGCTCCCTGGATCGGGCGCTCGGATTTTTTTTCCCTCTCCACCGGCAGTAAATCCCGATGATCGAACAACTCAAGGCCAAGCTCTCGGAAGAAGCCGAGAAGCTTCAGCACGAGCTCAATGTCATCCTTCCCGCCGAGATCAGAAAGGCGGTCGAGCTTGGTGATTTGCGTGAGAACAGCGAGTACAAGGCTGCGCTCGAGCGACAGCAGTTCGTTCAGGCGCGTCTGGGCCAGCTGCGTCAGCGCTTGTCGAAATTGTCGTCGATCGACGTCGCGCAGATTCCGGGGGACAAGGTTGGGCTTGGATCTGAAGTCACCGTTCAGGACGAGGCGACTGGGTCGAAGGAGAAATATTCTCTCGTGTTCGGAGATTCAGTGGAGTTCGAGGAGGGACACGTGTCGATGTCGTCGCCGATCGGTCTCGCTCTCGTAGGGCGGGGTGTGGGTGAGACGACCATCCTCAAGCTTCCTTCCATGACCCGGAAGTTGAAAATCGTTGGATTGAAAACGATTCACGATTAGTCGATGGTCCAAGTGCCGCTCATTGCCACCGAGACACCGAGGCACCGAGAAAAACCAGAACGGCATTTTTGATTTAAACATCGCAACGACGTAACCGCAGTTGCGTAGTTCCCAATCAATTGCCGTTCTGCTTTTCTCGGTGCCTCGGTGTCTCGGTGGCAATTTTGAGCGGCACTCGATCTGTAGTGCACTCAACGTGCGGACGACCAAGCGTGCGCTCCACGAGATCAACGACTTCAGCAGCCATCGACCGATAGGTTGTGAGCTTGCCTCCAGTTACGACAATTACTCCTGCAGCATCACGCGAAATTCGATGCTCTCTCGAAATAGACGATGGGCTCGTACCTGAAGGAGCCTGAGCCAGCGGACGAATTCCCGCCCACGTCTCGATGACATCGTCAGGAGTGACCTTCGCCTCAGGGAAGTAGGAGTTCACGGCTCTCAGTAAATACTGGATCTCCAGCTCACTCGCCTTTACGTCGTCCGGCGATTCGTCAGTCCTGAGATCCGTCGTGCCCACGATCGTTTGATCTCTCGACGGAATCACGAACATCACACGGCCGTCATCGGGCGACGTCAGCGTCACCGCATTCACATTTCCAATGCGTGATCGCGGGACAACGATGTGAGACCCCTTCGTCCCTTTCGCCTGCCACGGTCCAGTTGCACTCACGATCGTGCGAGCTTGAACGCGAATCGTTTCGTCGGTGATCATGTCGCGAACGATTGCCCCATCGGACTTCCCGGTGCTCGACGCGAACGACTCCACCTTCGCATGGTTCACGGCGATCGCGCCCGCATTCACTGCGCTCTCGATATTCGCTCGCGTCAACCCCGCATCATTCGTCGAGGCATCGAAATAGCTCGCGCCACCGACCAGACCGCGCTCCGCGAGATACGGCTCGTGAGCGAGAACCTCCTTCGCATTCAACGAATGATGGCGACGCAGTCGGCGACGACCCGCAAGCAAGTCGTAAATCATGAGACCCGCACGAAGCTTCCAATTCGGAAGCCTCGCGCCGCGGTACACCGGCCACACGAACTCGAGTGGCTTCACCAGATCCGGGGCGATTCGCAAAAGAATCTCACGCTCGCGCACAGATTCGCGCACCATTCCGATCTGACCGTGCTCCAGGTAGCGAATCCCGCCATGAACGAGTCGGGACGATTTGCTCGACGTACCACTCGCCCAGTCGGATTTGTCCACGATCGCTACTCGCATTCCACGCATCGCCGCATCACGTGCGATCCCCGCGCCCGTGATTCCTCCACCCACCACGAGAACGTCGAAAAACTCTGATTCCAGTGACGCAAACGAGCGCTGCATTCTGGAAAGATACGTGAGCCCGGTTAACTTCCCGTCATGCCAACCTTCGGCAACGGCCGTCGCGTCGCAATAGTCGACGGCGTTCGCACTCCCTTCACCAAAGCGGGCACCGCGTTCAAGGCGATCTCAGCAATCGACCTCGGCAAGCTTTGCGTTGCGGAGCTGATTCAGCGCACCAACCTGAGCGGCAGTGAAGTTCAGGCGCTCGTGTTTGGAACTGTGATTCCAAACGTCGTCGCTCCGAACATCGCGCGTGAAGTCGCGCTCATGCCGCTTCTCCCGAAAGGAGTGCAGGCATTCTCGGTGAGTCGCGCATGTGCATCAGCGAATCAGGCAATAACTGACGCGGCGGATCAGATCGCACTCGGTCACATCGATTGCGCCATCGCGGGCGGATCAGAATCGCTGTCGAATGTTCCGATTCTCCATTCGCAGGGAATGGCGGAAAAGCTCGTCCTCGCGTCGAAAGCAAAAACGATGGGTGGTCGTGTGAGGGCGCTGGCGAGCGTTCGCCCCAAGGATCTCGTTCCGATCACGCCGGCGATTGCTGAGCCAACGACCGGCGAGACGATGGGACAGTCCGCCGAGAAGATGGCAAAGCTCAACGACATCTCTCGCGAAGAGCAGGATCAGTTCGCGCTGCGCTCACATCGACTCGCCGCGGCAGGAACTGCCGACGGTCGATTGACCGCCGAGATCATGCCGGTGTACGTGCCGCCGTGTTTTGAGAGTGTCGTCACGTCCGACAACGGAATCAGGTCCGACACGAGCTACGAACAGCTCTCGCAGCTCAAGCCTGTGTTCGATCGAAGATATGGAAGCGTGACTGCAGGAAATTCGTCGCCTCTTACCGACGGCGGCGCCTGCGTTCTTCTCATGAGCGAGGACAGAGCCCGCGCACTCGGCTACGAGCCACTCGGATTCATTCGTTCGTACGCGTATGCTGCTCTCGATCCAGGTGAGCAGCTTCTCCAGGCGCCGGTTCTCGCTGCGCCTGTCGCTCTCGCGCGAGCGGGATTGACGCTTCGCGACATGGATCTCATCGAGATGCACGAAGCATTCGCTGCGCAGGTGTTGTCGAATCTGCGTGGATTCGAATCGAAGTACTGGGCTGAGCGTGCTGGATTCTCCGAGCCCGTTGGTGAAGTGGATCAGTCACGACTCAATGTGATGGGCGGCTCGATCGCGATTGGTCATCCCTTTGGCGCAACGGGATCGCGCATCACAGTGACATTGTTGAACGAATTGAGAAGACGCGACGCACAATTCGGATTGATGACTGTTTGCGCTGCGGGCGGAATGGGATTCTCGATGGTGGTCGAGCGCACATGACGAATCCCTACGCTCTGCAGACGGAGATAGTGAGCGGCATTGCCGTCATCACCATCGACCTGCCGAATGAGCCCGTCAACAAATTCAACCGGCAGGTCAAGGATGAATTCGTCGCGCTGTTCGATCGGCTCGAGCGTGATCTCAACGTGCGGGCAGCTGTTCTCATCAGTGGAAAAAAAGACAGCTTTATCGCCGGCGCAGACATCGACGAATTCCTCGAGCTCAAGAGTGCTGCAGAAGCAGAACGACTAAGTCATGAAGGCCAGCTGCTTCTCGATTCGATTCATGAGCAGCGCACTCCTCTTGTGATGGCGATTCACGGCGCGTGCATGGGTGGCGCGCTCGAGCTTTCGCTGGCAGCGCACTATCGCATCGCGACCGATCATCCGAAAACCGTTCTCGCACTGCCGGAAGTTCAGATCGGACTCATTCCCGGCGCAGGCGGAACGCAGCGATTGCCGAGGCTGATTGGAGTGCGCGCTGCGCTCGACATGATTCTCACCGGCAAGAATATTCGCGCGAAGAAGGCGATGCAGATCGGACTCGTCGATGAGCTCGTGCATCCATCGATTCTCCGGAAGATCGCGATCCAGCGCGCGCAGGAGCTGGCTGACGGAACGGTCAAGCACCAGAAACACAAAGGCGGCATGACAGGGTTCCTTCTCGATGAAAATCCTGCAGGTCGACGCGTGGTTCTGAAAAAGGCGCGCGAAGAAACGCTGAAAAAAACGCGAGGGAATTATCCGGCGCCGATTGCCGCGATCGATGCGGTTGAAGCCGGATACAAGGGCGGGCCGAGTCACGGATACAGAACCGAGTCGCGACTGTTCGGTGAAATGGCGATGACCGATGTGTGTCGTCAGCTGATTCACATTTTCTTTGCGACCACGGCGCTCAAGAAAGATCCAGGGGTTCCTGTTCTGCCCGGCTCACCGCCGCCGACTATCACGCCCGTGGAAAAGCTCGGCATTCTTGGCGCTGGATTCATGGGAGCAGGAATCGCATCGGTTGCGATTCAGCAGGGTACTCTCGTTCGCATGAAGGACGCGGATCATTTGCGAGTTGCAAAAGGCTTCGCTGCGGTGCGTGATGTTGTGAAAGAGCGACTCACGAAGCGACAGATCACGCGGGTTCAATTCTCGGATACAATGTCGCTGCTTGGCGGCACCATCGACTATTCAGGATTCGGCAACGTCGACCTGGTAATCGAAGCGGTGTTCGAGGACGTCAATGTGAAGCACGAAGTGCTTCGTGAAGTCGAAGCTGAGCTCAAGCCTTCGGCGATCTTCGCATCCAACACGAGCACGATTCCGATTTCACAGATCGCGACTGCATCAGAGCGACCGGAGCGCGTGATTGGAATGCACTTCTTCTCGCCTGTTCACAAGATGCCGCTGCTCGAGGTGATCGAGGCAGATGCAACCGACGTGAACGTCGTTGCAAGTGTTGTCGCATTCGGGAAAAAGCTTGGGAAGACAGTCATCGTCGTTCACGACGGCCCAGGCTTTTATGTGAACCGCATTCTCACTCCGTACATCAACGAAGCGGGAAGAATGCTGGATCAGGGTGCGGCAATCGACGCTATCGACAATGCGATGCTCGACTTTGGATTTCCTGTTGGCCCGATCACTCTCATCGACGAAGTCGGACTCGATGTTGGAGCGAAAGCGGGCAAGATCATGTACGGCGCGTTCGGCGAACGGTTTGCTCTGCCTTCATCGATGCAGGCAGTCGTTCAGGCCGGTCGCTACGGAAGAAAATCGAAGAAGGGTTTTTATCTGTACGACGAGGAAGGGAGGAAGGGAGAAGTAGATCAAAGCGTGTATGCGCTTCTCGCGCCCGCCGCGCGTGAGACTACTTCCACTTCGGCGAGCGCAACCGACACTCGCGCGCAATTCTCCGCCGCTGAGATTCAGCAGCGCACTGTGTTGCCAATGCTCAACGAAGCGGCGCGATGTCTTGCAGAGAATGTCATTCGTTCACCGCGCGATGGTGATGTCGGCGCAGTGTATGGATTTGGATTTCCCCCGTTTCGCGGCGGACCATTCCGCTACATGGACACGATCGGCGTGGCGGAGCTGGTGAAGCGACTCGAGGATTTGAATGACCGGTTCCCAGGACGCTTCGAGCCAGCGGATATCCTCGTTCAGATGGCTCGGCGCGGCGACAAGTTCTATCCGGAATCGTGAAGCGATCGCTTTTCGCCGGGCTCATAATAGTTGCAGGATGCACGACGCAGACTGGCGTTACTCCTATGTCAGGACCGCGCACACGCGCTGAGCGTACTGGGTATCTCGAGACTTCGCATTACGACGACGTCGTCGCTTTTCTGGATTCCCTGAGGGGAAGGCCAGAGCTGGAGTTCGGCTCGATTGGAAAGACGAATGAAGGCCGCGACATCCCCTATGTGATTGCGTCGCGTCCGCATGTGTCGACTCCGGAGCAGGCGCGCTCTCTCCATCGTCCGATTGTCTACGTGCAGGGGAACATCCACGCCGGAGAAGTAGAAGGAAAAGAAGCGCTCCTCGCGTTGCTGCGTGATCTCACCAGTGATCGCCATAAGAACGTTCTCGATTCAGTGGTGCTGATCGCTGTCCCCGATTACAACGCTGACGGCAACGAGAAGTTCGGCCATCAGGAAGTGAATCGCGGAAATCAGAACGGCCCTGAGATGGTCGGCGTTCGCGCGAATGCTCAGGGCTTTGATCTCAATCGTGATTACATCAAGGCAGAAGCACCGGAGACGCGCGCGTCGCTGGCGATGTTCACGAAGTGGGATCCGGACATTTTCGTCGACCTGCATACGACTGACGGCAGCTATCACGGTTACGCTCTCACGTATGCGCCGCCGCTGAATCCCGCGGCGCCGCTCGGAGTATTTGCGCGCGATTCGCTGATGCCGGTGCTGCGCGAGCGAATGATGTCGCGCCATGGATACGCGACTTTCGACTACGGCGATTTCCTCAGCGACGATACGCTGTCGAAAGGCTGGATCACTTTCGATTCACGTCCTCGTTTCGGCACCAACTATTACGGCTTGCGCGATCGCATCGCGATTTTGAGCGAAGCGTTCTCACACGATCCATTCGAGCGGCGCGTGAAGTCTACAGATGCGTTCGTGAGAGAAATTCTTTCGCTCGCTGCGGAACGGAGCTCGCGAATCATGGCGCGTCAGCCTCCGACAATTACATCGGTACCGATACAATCCGACATCACCACTGCCCCTGAGCCCATTGGTGTCGTAGCGGAGATCATGGAGCGGACCGGCGACTCGACCCGCACACAGCCCGGAGTTCCGAAAGGCCGGCGTCGCACTGGAAAATTCATCACCGTGAAGATGCCAGTGTTCGATCGGTTCAAGCCGACGTTGAACGCTCAGGCTCCGGTGAGGTACGTGATTCCCGGATCGGACACTGCAGCAGTGAGAGTTCTTCGCTCACACGGAATCATCGTCAGGGCGGCCGCCGATGTATTCAAGGGGCCGATCACCATTGCACCGGCAGGAACGGGAATGGCGTTCGTCATCGATTCGGTCGTCACTGCTGCACGGCCATTTCAGAATCATCGCGAGACTCGACTCGTCGGTCACTGGCGGGGCGACACGCGCCGGATTCCGTTAAGCTCCTATATCGTGGATATGTCTCAACCGCTCGCGCGACTCGCGATCTACATGCTGGAGCCGGAAAGCGACGACGGACTCGCTGACTGGAATTACTTCGACAGCGAGCTCAAAGTGGGCGGTGAATATCCTGTCTTCAAAGTGATGGGCGGTCTCCCCATCGGTACAGCAGCACAACACTAGATGCTTCGCAACGCACTCCTCTATCTCTCAGCACAGCCCAGAGTTTTCAAATTCGTTCGCAACAACGGCATGGCGAAGGGATTCGCCTCGAGGTTCGTCGCCGGCGAAACTCTCGACACTGCGCTCGATGCAATCAAGCAGCTGAACTCCAAGGGCATCACAGCAACACTCGACCTCCTCGGCGAAAGCGTCACCAACGAAAAGGAGGCGAGAGAATCAGCACGAGCTTATCTCGAGATGCTCGATCGCATCCAGGAAAATCGCTATCAGGCGAACGTCTCGGTAAAGCTCACCGCAATGGGACTCGACATCTCGCCCGAGCTCTGCGTTGCGAACATGCAGGACATTCTCGATCGCGCCAGGGAATACTCGAGCTTCGTGCGACTCGACATGGAAGGAAGCGCCTACACGCAAAAAACGCTCGACATGTTTTACGAGCGTCTCTATCCGTCGTATCGCGGTAACGTCGGCATCGTGCTGCAGAGCTACCTGTATCGCACTGCATCCGACGTCGAAGACGCAATCAGGAATCAGGCGAGAGTGCGGCTGTGCAAGGGAGCGTACAAGGAGCCGGCGTCCGTCGCGTATCCGGAAAAGAAGGACGTCGACGAATCATATCTGCGCTGCATGAAGCGGCTCATCACCGATGGTCATTACCCGGGAATCGCGACGCACGATGAAGCGATTGTCCGCGCAACCAAGCAGTTCGTGCGCGACAACGACATCAAGACGGATCAGTTTGAATTTCAGATGCTGTATGGCGTGCGGCGCGATCTTCAGGAGAAGCTCGTCAGCGAAGGTTATCGCATGCGAGTGTACGTTCCGTTCGGAACGCAATGGTATCCGTACCTGATGAGGCGTCTCGCTGAGCGCCCGGCGAATGTCATGTTCATCACGGGCAACATCGTGAAGGAGATGGTCGGGAGACGTCGTCAGTAGTCATGTCGCAGTTTCTCCCCGCGGATCATTCCAAGGGCGACGCCAATACAGTCGGCGGCTACACGGCGGTGCATGCACGGCCTCCCGCATTCGAAGGAAAAGATGGCGCGTCGTACTCAGTCGAAGTCATGACTGATGAGACAGGCGATAAAACAAATCCGTGGGGCGGATACCTGCTGTTCGTGAAATGGCAGACCGGTGACCCCGTGGCGTCGGGACATCTAGAAACTCCATTCCTTCACTTCGCACCGACGATGGAGGAAGCACGCGACCGCACTGCTGCGATGAAACTGAGCGATGCAGTGAACGAGCTGAACAGCCTCATCTCCAGCAATTCACAGGAAAGCCGGCCGTGGTGGGAAGTCATGAATGATGAGGACGACGCGTGACGGAACAGCGACACGCAGTCATCATGAACGGCACAGGCGGCGTGTGGCGCGTGCGCGCCGACGATGGTGAATCACTGGAAGTATCGATGCGCGGCCGTCTCAAGAAATCCGAATCGGACGCTCTCAAGCTCACAGTTGGTGACAGCGTGATGCTCGAGCCGGGCTCGCGCGAGAACACGTGGGTGATCGGAGAGATCCTTCCGCGAAAGTCGCAGCTCGCGCGCCGAATGCCCGGCGGTGGTCACGGCGAGCGAATCGTCGCCGCAAACGTCGATCAGGTCGTCATCGTATTCGCCGCGGCGAAACCCGAGCCGCACGTGAGAATGCTCGACCGGTTCCTGGTGATCGCCGAGGGGAATGATCTCGATGCGCGAATCGTGATCAACAAGGTGGACCTGGTCGATCTCGACGAAGCGCGCGCGCGCTTCAGTGATTACGAGCGCGCTGGATATCCGCTGCATTTCACCAGTGTGAAGAAGAACATCGGATTGAGTGAGCTGCACGATGCGCTCGACGATCGCACGTCAGTGCTGAGCGGTCCGTCGGGTGTGGGAAAATCATCGCTGCTCAACACCATGTATCCCGGATTGAATCTTCGCGTTGGTGAAATCAGCGAGAGCGTCAACAAAGGTCGTCACACGACAGTTGGTGCGGTGCTGCATCCGCTCACCACGAGCGGCTACGTCGTCGATACGCCGGGTCTACGTGAGATTGGAATGTGGGGAATGCCGTCGGATCATCTCGACCGATGTTTCCCTGAGCTGGCACAGTACGTCGATGAGTGTCGCTTCGCCGACTGCACTCATCGCTCAGAGCCTGACTGCGCGGTCCGCGCTGCCGTCGAGAGCAACGCCGTGTCGAGTGAGCGCTTCGACAGCTATCTCAAGCTTCGCGAAGAGCTCGAGGACACCGAGCAGAAATGGGCGAAGACAAAACCTTCGAGCTACGACAAGAAAAAGCGCGGACGCTAACGCATCACGTCAGCAAGAAATCTCTCGATCGCAAACGTGCTGACCTGTCCGCACGGACCGGTGAAGAAATAATCGCAACCATGCGTGGCCCACGGCATGTCGAGCAGAAGGTGCGGGCGGCTCTTCGATGCAAGAACAGAATCGAGCCGCTTGCTCTGGACGATCGACACGAGCGGATCGCGACTTCCGTGAATCAACAAAGTCGGCACAGTTGAAGCATCGACAAAGTTGATCGGCGACGATTCGCGATACGCATCGGGAGCTTTCGCCGGATCACCATTCAGAAAATCGCGCAGCGTGACGAAGCTCGTGTACACGCGCTGATTCGTTGGATGATCCCATCCCCATTGCTGATCGGATGGACCGTAGATGGCGACGACTCCACGAATCGACGGATCTTTTTTCGTGTATCCGGATTCGAGTGCGAGCTGGCCACCCGCAGATCGGCCGATCAAAACGATTCTCGTTGAATCGGCGCCGAACTTCGATGCGTTCAGCTTCATGAAGTTGATTGCATCGTTCACGTCTTCAGTCGGCGCCGGGAAATGATATCGCGGCGCAAGACGATAATTCGGCGCGGCGACGACATATCCGCGTGAAGCGAGGTAGCGATTGAGCTGTGGTTGATCCGCCTTGGATCCGCCGCGCCACGATCCCGAGTACAGGACAATCACGATCGGCGCAGCGGACGCTGCGCCGTCCCGTGTGTACACATCGAGATCCAGCGGCACACCATCACGCACCGCGAATCGTTCCGTGCGAACACGAACCTCCGGGCTCGGCGGCGCGGCAAACAGGGCGGACGGAAGGAATGCGCTGCGACGCATCGTTGCGCCGGGCATCACTCGCGGGGTCGTGTTTCCGAACGCAGCGGTCAGTCGCGTCTGCACGTTGCGTGACCACACGGAAGCAATCGCTGACGAAGAAATTCCGCACAACAATGCGAGAGCGCTGAACAATGAAGCGGCGCGGGCTGTTCTCCTTTTGCTGAAAAGTGACAGCAGCAGAATGAGCAAAGCAGCGAGCGCAAGTAAATGTCCGAGCTCGGACGACACGATCTGGAGCTTCCACATCGTGTACGTCTGCGGCGGGACGACCGCGCACAGTGAGAGCAAAAACAAAACGACCGCGACGACGAGGAGTATCGCGGTCATGATGTCAGGTCGATCCTCGATCGCCGTTCAACGTCAGCGTCCACAGCACGGGAAGATCAGGATCGAGAGAATCCTTCACCGAGCAGTACTTGTTCACCGCGAGATCGATCGCGCGCTCGGCGTTACCACGATCGATTCCTTCGCCCTCGATCTCAACGTTGATCATGATGTGCTCGAATCTCCGCGGAACGGTGTCGACGCGTTGGCCGAGTATCTCGACGTGGTATGATTTGACCGGTGTGCGGCGCTTGGCGAGAATGTCCACGACGTCGACTGACACACACGTCGCCAGTGCAGCGAGGAGTGTGTCAGGTGGCGTCGGGCCTGCTTTCCCATCGCCATCGATAAGTACGGCGGGACGTCCTTCGCGTCCCGTTTCGAATGTTCTTTCTCCCTTCCAGTCGACAAGAACGCGCGACACTGTGCTCACTTGGGCGCGCCCTTCTCGATCGGTGCGCGCACTGCGTTACCCCATTCGGTCCAGCTGCCGTCGTAGTTCCTGACTTTGTCGTACCCGAGCAGTCGCGTGAGAACGAACCAGGTGTGTGACGATCGCTCGCCGATGCGACAGTAGGCGACGATGTCGTCACTCGAGCGGAGTCCCTGTTCCTGTTCGTAAATCGCGCGCAGCTCGTCGGCATTCTTGAAAGTGCCGTCGGAGTTTGCAGCGCGCGCCCAGGGAACGCTCTTCGCTCCTTGGATGTGACCACCGCGCAGCGTGCCTTCCTGGGGATAATCGGGCATGTGCGTTTTGGCTCCGCTGAATTCATCGGGCGAGCGAACATCGACGAGCGGCTTTCCCTGTTCAGCGTGCTCTCGCACTTCGTGAAAGAATGCGCGAATCGATCTGTCGTCGCGCTCCTTTGCCTTGTATTGAGTTGGCGGGAACGACGGCTTGTCGGTCGTCATCCTGCGGCCTTCCTGTTCCCACTTCACGCGGCCGCCGTCGAGAAGCTTTGCGTTGGTAAATCCAAAAAGCTGGAAAACCCAGTAGGCATAGGCAGCCCACCAGTTGTTCTTGTCGCCGTAGAAAATGACGGTGGTGTTGTCGTCGATTCCTTTGGAGCGCAGAAGCTTCTCGAACTGCTCACGCGATACGTAATCGCGCTGCACCGGATCATTCAGGTCTTCGTGCCAGTCTACTTTCTGCGCGTTGGGGATGTGATCCGTGTCGTAGAGAAGAACATCTTCATCGCTCTCGATGATCCTGATGTTCGGATCGTCGATGTGCTGGGCGAGCCATTCTGTCGATACGAGCGCTTCGGGATGCGCGTAGCCTTTTGCTGCAACGGTGCTGTCGACCGTATTATCCGCCATTGATCTCTCCATCATGTTCGCTTGGAAAAGTATCTTTGTCCGATGGGACAATACAGGCATCACGTCTTTGTGTGCACGGGTGGGAAGACTTGTCCACTCGATGGATCAGGCGAAGTTCACACGATCCTGAAGAAAGGCGCCGCTGCGGCGGGACTCAAAGGCAAGGTGCGCATCAACCACGCCGGATGTATGAATCAGTGCGGACATGGCCCGATGGTCGTGGTTTATCCGGATGACGTCTGGTATTCGCGCGTCGATGCAGAAGGTGCGCGCAGAATTGTCGACGAGCACCTGATCGGTGGCCGCATCGTCGAGGAGTATCGCTACGTTGCACCGCCCGGGGACAACAAGCTCGTTGAGGGAGATCCTGCTCCTTGACGATGCCGCCGATCGGCGAGCCGTTCATGGAGCCGTACTCGCGACACGTTCTTGTCTGCACTGGGGGATTCTGCTCTCCTGATCGAAGAGGTCGTGCGTTGTATTCGCAGCTCGCGATGCTTCTTCAGCGCGAGGGGCTGCTCTTTGGTCCGACTCGCGTAAAGCGGGGCGAAACCCCATGTCTGGGAGTTTGCGCTGGGGGTCCCATCGTGGTGGTTTATCCTGATGGTGTCTGGTATGCGCGAGTGACTCCCGATTTGCTGGAGAGGATCGTCGTGGAGCATCTCAAGAACGGACAAGTTGTGGAAGAAGCTGTCTTCTTCCGCTTGAATGAATAAGCAAGTGAAGATCTTGCGCAGCCGGCAATAGAGCTCTTTCACTTCCGCTGAACTGTACGGCCATTTTGATTTAACTGTATGACCGGCCCGCTGAATCCTCGACGACTCGCACTCGGTGCAGCGAGGAAATTTCTCTTCGAGGGCCGGGATCCTGAGGCGATTCTGGAAAGAATCTCGGGGATCGACCGCTACGGCAATATTCTTCCACCAAGCTCCCCTACCATAGAGGACCTGATGTCCCGCTCTCGTGACCGCATCCTTCAGAATCTGGACGAGATGTACACTGAAGCCTTTGAGCGCGCGAAGGAAACTGGCGACAAGAGCCAGATGGCAACTCTCGATTTTGCATACCGCCGCGAACAGCTCTACTTCGAGATACTTCTCGATGTGCGCGATGCACTGGAGCGACGCTGAGGCAATCGTTCAACAGAAAACATGACTTCAGAAAGTAGAGCGCCTCTGTGAGCCGGATGGCGCTCTTTATCGCATTCAATGCCGGCGTCCTCGCGGTTCTCGCGGTCGACCTCGGCATCTTCAACAGAAAAGCACACGCGGCGTCAGTGAAGGAAGCCGCAACGTGGAGCGCAGTGTGGATCACGCTGTCGTTCGGCTTCGCTGGCGTGATCTGGTCGATGTACGGTCGCCATGAAGCGCTCGAGTTCGTCACCGGCTACATCATCGAATACTCGCTGTCGATCGACAACATTTTTGTCATCGTCCTGATCTTCTCCTATTTCAGGATTCCCGACAAATACCAGCATCGCGTTCTTTTCTGGGGAATCATCGGCGCGTTGCTCATGCGCGGCGGAATGATCGCGCTGGGCGCGGCGTTGATAGAGAGATTCCACTGGATCCTCTACATCTTCGGAGCGTTCCTGGTCTTTACCGGCATCAGGATGGCGACGCATGATGACTCGGACATCGAGCCGGAAGCCAATCCGATCCTGCGACTCGTGCGTCGCATAATTCCAATCACTCATGATTACCGCGGTCAGGGTTTTTTCGTGAAGGAAGCGCCAAAGCGCGGCGACGCTATGCGATGGATGGCAACTCCGCTTTTCGTCGTCCTGGTTCTGGTCGAGACGACCGACCTCATCTTTGCGGTCGATTCCATTCCGGCGATTTTTGCGATCACGAGAAACCCGTTCATCGTTTACACGTCGAACGTGTGTGCCATCCTGGGACTCCGTTCGCTGTATTTCCTGCTGGCCGGAGTGATTTACAAGTTCTGGCTGCTCAAGCTCGGCCTCGCGGTCGTTCTGACGTTCGTCGGCGTGAAGATGCTGGTGGCGGGTTTTTACCCGATTCCGATTCACATCTCTCTGCTGGTCATCGCCGTCGTACTCGGTGGAGCCGTCGCGGCATCGCTCGCATTTCCGAAAAAAGAGAAGGGCGAGCAGACGGGCTAGGGTCTGCCCGCCTGCCCGTCAGCGCGTTTACGGTTCTGTTGCTGGCAAACGCCAAAATGTGAACGTATGTTGTGAGTCTCTTTTCAAACCTTTTACACCTCCCGCAACCCCTGTAGCGAGAAGGAGAGTCCGCATGTCCCACGCCCTCACCCGCACGGCGCGTCTAGTCGCTGCCGCAGCGGTCCCACTCGTCTTCGTAGCGGCCAAGCCGGCACGCGTCACCGATGGCATGACCTACGAATTCGTGATGAAATCCACCGGAAAAGCCACCGGCAACAAGGAACAGGTCACAATGCGTGGCCGTGGCACCTACGCCGGCGATGACGCGAAGCTCGAGATCCTCGAAGCGTCGTCCAGCACTGGCGGACAGGATGCATTCGGCGGAAAGGGCACGTACTTCATCGTGAAGGACGGCGGACAGGTCATGTACCTCGTCGATCCCAACCAGAAGCAGTACATGAAGTGGGACATGATGGCGATGCTCTCGGGAATGAGCAAAGTCGTAAATGCTGTCGGCGGCCTGGTGAAGATGCAGATGTCCGACGTGAAGATCGACGCGCAGGATCTTGGATCAGGCGAAACGGTGCAGGGATTTCCGACGAAGCACATCCGCATGACGCAGAACTACACGATGAGCGCGAGCATGTTCGGACATAAGAGCGTTTCGAAGAATGAGACGACGATCGACTACTACTTCGCTCCGTCACTCCGCATTGCAAATCCGTTCGTCTCGAACTCACAGCAGATGGCAGCGATGTCGCAGTTCGACATGTTCAACAATCCTGACTACAAGTCGCAGATGGCTGCGGCGCAGGCAAAGCTTCCGAAGAATGGTGTTCCGCTCAAGACGGTCACGACCAACGTCACCACCGACGACAAGGGCAAGCAGCAGACGACCACGACGGTGATGGAGATGGTCAACTTCAAGGCGACCAGCGTTCCGTCATCGGCGTTCGCCATTCCTTCAGGATACACCGAGATCCAGATGCCGAACCTGAACGCGGCGCTTTCCGCGAACGGCGGAAGCGGATCCACCGGAAGTGCGGACGCCGGCAAGCCTGGCTACAACGTCGACTCAGTCGCAGCGGATGCAAAGGAAGGAGCCAAGGAAGGCGTGAAGGAGTCGGTAAAAGAAGGCACGAAGGACGCGGTGAAGTGCAAGCTTTCGGGACTGTTCAAGAAGAAGTGTTAGTTTCGGTTTCCGAAAATCAACGGGACGGCTCGCGGAGCCGTCCCGTTTTCGTTTTCATTCCTTTATGAACGGATTCCTCCGCCTTGTTCCGCTGCTCCTCTTCATCGTCGTCGCGTTCGCGCTTCTTCAGCTGTACACCGCGATCGGCTATGTGAGAAGCGGTAATTATCCTTTCGCTGGACTCTACGCTGTGCTCGCAATCGCGGGGCTCGCCCTCTCGCGAGGACTGTGGGTCCAGCGAAACAGGATTCAATCGAGAAAGCAGTGACAGCCCCGTCGGGTCCCACGGGGCGCGACGACGCGGCTCGCGTGCGCGCGCTCGCGCGATTGCTCGATTCAGCTTTGAAAATTCCCGGGACCGGCATCACTGTGGGACTCGACTCCATCATCGGTCTCGTGCCCGGGATTGGTGACCTCGCCGGCGGACTGATGTCGGGATACATCGTGCTCATCTCAGCCCGCCTCGGCGTACCTCCCGCGGTGGTGGTCAGAATGATTTTGAACCTTGGCGTCGATACTCTCGTAGGGTCCATACCACTTCTTGGCGATTTGTTCGATGTCGGGTACAGGGCCAACATTCGCAACGCGGCTCTTCTCGACAAACATCTCGCCGATCCGAAGAAAGCGCGGAAATCGAGTCTCATTGCGATTGCCGCGGCAATTGGAGGAGTGGTGGTGCTGCTCGCGGCGGGTGTTGCTATCGCCATGCTCCTCGCGCGCGGATTGAACAGTCTGATTCGATGAACTTCTACTGGAGTCCATGAATGTCGTCTGACAGGTATTCTCCCGTTCGCGCGGGAATCGGATTTGGCAGTGCGCTCGCCATGGTGATTTCGTGGAGCGTGAATCACTCCATTCTCTGGGCAATCATTCAGGGAATTTTCTCCTGGCTGTATGTCATCTACTACGCGGTGACGAGGTAGCGAATGACTGATCCGGGCGCAGTGATGATTTTCCTCGGCGGCGCTGCAGCGTGCCTGGGCGTTGTGCACACGATAGCGAGCACGATCATCAAGCTGAAACAGCCGCCGAAGGTTGCGCCTCAATCGCATGCGGCGCTGAGTGAAGACAGGATGCTGAGACTCGAGGCAGCGGTGGAGTCGATCGCCATCGAAGTCGAAAGAATCTCCGAGGGGCAGCGTTTTACGACGAAGCTGCTCTCGGAGAATTCACATCACGCTGCTCCTCCACGAATTGCGCCGGGGAAGTTCGATACGCCGCATTGAGCGAGTGTAGTTGCAATAATTCGATGGCGGCGGGAATGGAACGCATATAGGCTTGTGGGCGCGTCGGTATACATTCGCTCATCCCCACAGCAAAGAGCCAATGAAATCGCTGAGCCTGGTTCTATTGATTTCCGCAGTCATTCCCGCTGCGCACATTGCCGCACAGGCAGTTAGTTCGTCCCTCGATTCCGGAATTGTCTACGAGGAGACGATGACCACAAAAGCTGAAAGCTTTCCCATGGCCAACAGTGCGGTGCGCAGCCGCCATATCGAAACTTTGCGCGGAGTGCGCGTAGAAACGCTCGAGCGCACCGGCATGAAGATGCCTGGCACCAATCCCTTCACGCCCTCCACAGACCACTACAGCCTGACACTCCAAGACGGGACAACTTTCATCATCGATACGGTAAGAAAGGAGTACTACCAGCTGGATGCCAGGAAGCTCATGGGCAAGGGATCAGAGCTCTCGTCAATGATGTCGTCCATGAATGTGAAGATGAGCGAGAGCGCGATGGATGCTGAGGATGCTGGAGAGGGCGAGGTCATCCTCGGTCATCCCACCAGCCACTGGAAGATTCACTCGACCATGACGATGACGATGACCGTCAACGGCGACAGCGTCGCGAATACCTCGGAAGAATTCGCCGACACTTACTTCTCACGCGATTTCAAGCACGTTTTCAAGGCGACCGTTAAGCCAGGCGATTTGCCGGACAGCACAATGCTTTCATTCGCCGCTGCTTTCCGCGGCGATTCGGCAAAATTCAGGGAGGTAGCGAAGAAGCTTCCCAAAACGATTCCACTGAAGCGCGTCGACAAGATGTCGATGATGATGGGGCCAATGGAAATCCTGTCGACAACTACCATCGAGGTTACAAAGATCGAGCAGAAGTCTTTCGATCCATCGCTGTTCGAGATTCCAAAGGGCTACAAAAAAGTGGAGATGCCGATCCCGGCATCTCCACTGAAAGACATGTAATCGTCGCGCTTAGAACTTCGCGATTTCCCGGTACGCTTCCTTGAAATCGTCCACCTGAGGGAGAATCGCGTCCTCGAGAGCAGGTGCGTAGCCGACGAACGTGTCGGTCGATGCGACTCTCTTCACCGGCGCATCGAGCCACGCAAAGCAGTCATTCGCAATCGCTGCGGCGATCTCTGCTCCATATCCCCAGGACAATGAGTCTTCGTAAGCAACAATGACGCGAGAAGTTTTCTTCACCGATTCGTAGACAGTCTCACGATCCCACGGACTCAAGGTCCTGAGATCGATCACCTCGACAGAAATTCCTTCTTCTGCAACCGCGTTCGCCGCGGTGAATGCACGCTGTACCGTTGCGCCGTAAGTCACGAGCGTCACATCTGAACCCTCGCGAACAATTTTCGCCTTGCCGAACGGAATCATGAAGTTCGGACCCGGGTTCGCACTCTTGTTGTACGTCTGTCGATACAGGTGCTTGTGCTCGAGGAAAATCACCGGATCGTCGCAGCGAATCGCTGTACGAAGAAGTCCGTTCGCATCGAGCGCAGTGGCCGGACATACGACGCGAAGTCCAGGACAATGTGTGAAGAGCGACGCGCCCGTTTGTGAATGATAGATCGCTCCGCGAATGTATCCACCATACGTCGTGCGAACGACGACTGGTGCAGAGAAGTTGTTGTTCGATCTCCAGCGCATCGTTGCGAGCTCGTCGCGGAGCTGCATGTATGCGGGCCAGATGTAATCGAAGAACTGAACTTCAACGACTGGCTTGAATCCGCGAACGGCGAGACCGATTGCACGTCCGACAATGTTTGCTTCAGCAAGCGGCGAGTTGTACACGCGCGCACTTCCAAATTCTTTCTGCAGTCCCCACGTGACTTTGAATACGCCGCCTTTGCCCTTGACCTTGTCCATGTGCTCTTCGCGAGACACATCGGCAACGTCCTCACCGAACATCACAATCCTGGGATCGCGCCGCATCTCATCCTTCATGCACGCGTTGAGCAGGTCGACCATCGTCGTCGGATCACCCGTGAATCTGGGATCGTCTTCCGTATCGAACTGTTCGCTGGTTGGATCGACGTCGGGCGAATACACACCGTAGTAGATGGTGTCTTCGGTCGGCTGAGGCTGAGCGAGCGCATCATCGGTTGCCGCGAGCACGAGCTCATCGATTTCTTCCTGAATCGCCTTGATCTCCGCTTCGGTCGCATGACCTTCAGCCACGAGCCATTGCGGAAAGAGAGTGACCGGATCGCGCGCCGCGTCCTCATCGCGCTCTGACGGCGGACGATACATCGTCTCGTCATCGGAGAGCGAATGCGAATATGGACGAATCACTTTCGCATGAACGAATGCGGGACCCTTGCGATCGCGCGCGTACTGCACTGCGCGCGTCATCACGTCGTAGCTCGCAAGGAAGTCACATCCATCGACTTCCTCGATAAGGAAATTCGGGAATGACTTCACCAGCTTGGAAATCGATCCACCGGCGGTGTTCACCTCGACCGGAACCGAGATCGCGTAGCCATTGTCTTCGACGAGATAAACGATCGGAAGCTTGAGATTGGACGCAGTGTTCAGCGATTCCCAGAATTCACCTTCGCTCGTCGTTCCATCACCAGTTGTGACGAGGACCACTTCGTCCTTCTCGAATCCTTCAGTGATGTTGAGAAGCTTTGCACGATGAACTGCTTCAGCAGAGCCAACCGCCTGAAGGAACTGAGTGCCCGTCGGGGACGATGCAGAGACGATGTTGTAGTCCTTGTGTCCCCAGTGACTGGGCATCTGTCGTCCACCCGACGCAGGGTCGATCGCAGCACCGACCGCCTCGTACAGCATCTCCGCGGGTGTCACGCCCAGCTGCAGGCAGAGGGCGCGGTCGCGATAGTAGGTGTAGAACCAGTCGTACGTCGGCCTAAGCGCCATCGCCGCAGCGGTGAGCACAGCTTCGTGCCCGGCGCCGGAGATCTGGAAAAAGATTTTGTTCTGCCGCTTGAGCTGGACTTCCTTGTCGTCCAGTCTGCGGGAGAGGAGCATGTTCCTGTAAGCGCCAACGAGAACTTCGGGCGATAAGCCCGCGCTCGGAGTCGCCGAAGTCTTACGGTCGGGTCGTGTCGTCGTGGCCATCTGATCAGCGGTGGTCGTGATTTCTAATTATAGTTGCGGTTGACGGAGGAAGCGATGAAACGAGTTGTCATAGCGGCCCTTCTTACCGTGGCCGCGGGGTGCGCACGGAGTACCGCCGCCGGGAACGACAGCGCGGGCTCTACACCCGTCGGCTCGGTGAGTGACACCGCGAAAAAGGACGGCGACTGGGCCGCCATCGAGAAGCTCGAGGCGGAAGCCAAGGCCATCGCGAAAGTCGATGGGTGCAGCTCCGCCGCGGAATGTCGCGCAGCACCGGTCGGGTCGAGAGCGTGTGGTGGTCCGCGCTACTACATCACTTATTGCGCGAAGACCACTGACTCCGTCGCCCTCTTTGCGAAGCTCGCGCAGGTTGCAAAAGCTGAAGAAGCGTACAATCGAAAGCATCAAATCGCCTCGACGTGCGAGTTCCGAATGCCTCCGGTTCCCTCGCTATCCGGCGCGTCGTGTAAAGGTCAGTGAAATAATCGCGTGAGTGAACACACGGCGTTATTTTCGGGCGCCGAAAATCACTCAACGCATTTGGAGGAGCTGAATGAACCTCATCGCACGGGTCAAGGGGATTCTCACCAATCCCCGGAACGAATGGGCGGCAATCGATGCAGAGCCGCTGAATCTCTCGGAAGTTCTTGTCGGTTACGTTCTGCCGCTCGCGGCAATCGGACCGATCGCGATGATAATCGGGTGGTCGACATTTGGATTCGGTGGACTGTTCCGCATGTCGATGGGCTGGATCATCAGTCACGCGATTCTTTCCTACATCCTTACTGTCGTTGGAATCTTTGTAATCGCTTGGGTGATCAACGTGCTCGCGCCGACATTCGGCGCGACACAGAGCATGCCTCAGGCGATCAAGGTGGCGGTCTACAGCTCAACTGCCGCATGGGTCGCGGCGATCTTCAACATCATTCCGATGCTGGGCATCCTCGCAGCCATCGGCGCGATCTACAGCTTGTATCTCTTCTGGGTTGGACTTCCGATGCTGATGAAGCCGCCTGCCGACAAGGCTGCGACTTACGCCATCGTGACGATCGTCGCCTGCATCGTGGTCTTCTTCATCATCAGTGCGATTTCGACCCGCGCGATGTTCTAGAACGGCAGCGACAAGCGGCAAGCCGGAAGCTGCTCGCCGCTTGCCGCTGCTGTTAGTAGTCCACCGGTCGCAGATAAGTCTCGCCGATGGCAGAAGGCGAAAGCATCGCTACTGTCGGAAGTTTTCTCTTCCAGTGTGTTGACGAGAGACGCTTTTGCACGAGAGCAACTTCCTGCGGCGTGAATCCGTTGGCGATCACATCGTCAGGCGAGTAGCCGCTCACCAGCCAGTTCAGAATCTGATCGGCGCTCGCATAGCTGATTCCGAAATCTCCCTCATCGGTCTGCCCCTCGATCAAATCAGCTGATGCAGGCTTGCCCACGATGTCATCCGGAACTCCGAGATGTTTTGCGAGCGCCCACACCTGCGTCTTGAACAGGTCGCCAAGTGGATTGATCGGAGGCGAGTCGTCAGCATGCCAGGTGAAGTAGCCGAGGAGTCGTTCGGTTTTGTTGCCCGTGCCGAGCGGGAGCGCGCGCTCGCGCGCCGACTGATCGAAGAGGACGATCATTCTCGTGCGAGCCATGACATTTCCGCGACGTGCAGGATCTGCGTCGGGCTCCTGCGCGAGATATCCATCGACTGCCGCACTGATATCGATCGTGCGCGCGGGAATTTTCAGCGCATCGATCACGAGCTGCGCATGCGCCAGTGAATCCGGACTCGACGTGCGATATGGCATGCGAATGCCCACGACATTCTCCGGTCCAAGCGCGCGCGCAGCGAGATATGCCGTGACAGCAGAATCGACTCCGCCGGAAATTCCAATCACACCCTTGGAAAATCCACGCATGCGGAGCTCTTCTCTCAGGAACGAAACGAGCCAATCGGCAGTAAGCTCGGCATCGATGTCTAGCGGAGCCGGACCCATTACTGAAGCCGGCGCAGAAACAACTTCGAGTCGCGACGGCGTCGTCGTAGATCTCTTTTCTTTCTGCCCGCCGTCGTTGGTCGATTTCGTTTCGCGAGCAGACGCAATACCGGACGGTGACGACCCATTCATCGACGCTGGATCGTACTTGAGCGGAAACGGTTCCTTGAGCTGAATCTTTCCAATCGTGCGCACGAGATGCGGCAGCATCGTCTGCAGATCGGTCAGCAGTGGAAGCTCTACGCGTGCTCTCGTCAGCTCTGCTGTGTCGAGAGCGACAGTCGCAATCGCCTCTTCCCACAACGGTGCGCGAAGCTTGATGTCGCCGCGTGGACCGGCAATGACCGATCCGCCGGAAAATGTTTTTCCCCCCTCGAATCCAACGAGATGGATGAGCGCAGTGAAGACACCATGTTCCGAGGCGATGTCACGCGCGAGCCGCTCCCATCGCTCGAGATTGGAGGGACCCTCGAGCTCATCCTGCCGAGGCGACAATCCTCGCGCAGGCGACGCCGATGGTATGAAGATGATCTGCGCGCCGTCGAGTGCCGCGATGGTGCCGGAGAGACTGTGCCAGGCGTCTTCACATACGAGCATTGCGGCGCGACCCCAGCTCGTGTCGAACGCCCTGATCTCGAATCCGCGATCGACGAATCTTTCTTCGTCGAATAATCCGTAGGTAGGAAGAAAAACTTTTCGATGCACATGACGAACGATCGGCGATTCGCCTCCCAGCGTCACATACAGCGCACTATTATAGATGGAGTTGTTCCAGATCTCGTAGAAGCCAAGACCGACATCCATCGGCTCGAGCGAAGGAACCGCCGCGCGATACTGCGCATCGAGATCACGAACCAGAGTTCCAGCAGTGACAGCATGATCGCGCACGCCGCCTTCGAGGAAATATCCGCTTACCGCCGTCTCGGGAAGAAACGCAACCTGCGGCCTCGGCCTCAGTTGATCGAGCTGAGCGAATATTCCACCAAGCTTCGCAACGTTTCCCTTGTAATCACCTTTGCGAGGCTTGAACTGAACAAGTGCAACATTCACTGACTGGTGCATTACACTGAAGTTGCCATGAGCAAAGTTCGCGGGCAACTGCTGCTCGCCTTATCGCTGCTCCTCTTTGCCGCCGCGCCGGTAACACAGGCGCAGGAAAAGACTACGGGCCCAGTGTGGCAGATCGTTCAACAGCCGCAATCCACTGAAATCTTCGCGCGCGACGGCTCACTCATCGGTGAGATCGGGACACAGATACGCACGAGTGTTTCCATCCGGACGCTGCCGAGATACGTGGGGCAGGCCTTCGTCGCGGTGGAGGATCAGAGGTTCTATCAGCACAACGGCGTCGACGTCGTCGGAATCGCCGGCACGCTGAAGGACGACATCCTGGGCGAGCGCCGCGGCGCGAGCACGATCACGCAGCAGCTCGTAGGCAACATGCATCCCGACATCATCGATCGTCGCGACCCCGGACTCGGTCGAAAGCTTCGCGAGCAGCAGGCCGCTCGAGAAATGGAGAAGCACTATACCAAGGAACAGATCCTCGAAGCGTATCTGAACCAGATCGGCTTCGCGCACGGCTGGTACGGAATCGAAGCAGCAGCGCGACACTATTTCGGAAAATCTGCGTCGAAGCTCACGCTCGCTGAAGCAGCGACGCTCGCTTCGATGCCGAAAGGTCCGGAGATCTACGAGCCCGCGAAATTCCCCGATCGCGTGCGCACTCGCCGCAACACTGTTCTCGCACTGATGGCGCAGCAGAAGTACATCACGCCCGCTCAGGCACGAGCTGCGCAGGCGACGCCGCTCGTCACTGTGCCGAACTATGGAGTCGTTAACGCTCCGTGGTATCTCGATGTCGTGAAGATCCAGGCGCAGCGCTCCGGAATTCCTGTGATGGATGGCGGATATCGCATCTTCACCGCGCTCGATCCTGCACTGCAGGAATCTGCTGCACGATCGCTGGTTGAAGGTGTGGAAGAAGTGGAAGCACGCGCGGGTTACAACCATCCAACGTCTGCAGCAAAGGGAAACGACTCGGAATACCTGCAGGGACTGGTTGTGGCGATGGACCCCTCTACGGGCGATGTGCGCGCACTGGTTGGCGGTCGTGACTACAAGGAATCGCAATTCGATCGCGCGATCGATGGAAAGCGACAACCAGGATCTTCTTTCAAGCCGATTGTATACACTGCGGCGATACTCGACAGCATGCCGCCGAATGCGATCGTGCAGGACACTGCGCTCGCGATTCGAATGCCGAATGGAACCACCTATCGTCCCGAAAACTCGGATCTCGAATATCTCGGTCCGCTGACGCTGCGCGAAGCACTCGCCAGGTCGCGCAACACTGTGGCAGTGCAGCTGGGAATGAAAGTCGGAATGGATTCCGTCGCTGCACTCGCAAAGCGGATGGGAATCCAGTCTCAGATCGCGAGATATCCGTCGAGCGCGATTGGAGCATCTGTCGTGCAGCCGCTCGACATGATTGCGGCATACACGACATTCGCAAACCTCGGTACACCTGTTGAGCCACGCTTCATTCATCGAATCGAGGATCGGACTGGTAAGGCGGTGTTCAACGCACCGGTGCGCGCTCTTCCGCCAGCAATCGACCCGCGCGCGGCGTTCGTCATTCGGGACATGATGCGCGACGTCGTGGAGCGGGGAACTGCGACGTCGATTCGCAAATATCTTCCGTCATCGATTCCGGTTGCTGGAAAAACAGGAACGACAAACGACAACTCCGACGTGTGGTTCATCGGACTCACTCCCGATGTCGTTGCAGGAGTCTGGCTCGGCTTCGACAAGCCGAAGACAATCACGCCAGGTGCAGCGGGTGGATCACTTGCTGCACCGGTGTGGGGAAAGATGATGGCACGCTACTATGCCACCAATTCAGGCAGAGCGAGCGATCACTCCGCTTCGCAGTGGACTCCGCCAATTGGAGTGATCAGCGGCGAGCTCGACCGCCTGACAGGCCTGATGGCGACTCCTGAAACACCGGCAAACCGTCGTTACACCGAATACTTCGTCGAAGGCACCGAGCCCGAGCCGCTGCGGCTCGATCCGTGGAAAATCTTCAGGTTTGGCGCGTTCGCATTCTGATCGAGCGGCCATGCTGGCTTCACACCGCCGGCTCGTTCGAGAATTCATGTTGGTTGGCTGGACATGACCAACCTAGATTGAGCAGCCAGTCAACAACCTCACAAACCCTGATCATACCGGGCAATGAAAACGTTCCGTTCGTTTCTCCTCGCGGCATTTGTGCTTGGCGCTCATAGTGCGGCGGCCCAGTCAGTCGAGGCAAATCGCGCCGGCATAACACGCGTCAATCTCGTATCGGCCAATCCTATCGGCTTGCTGTTCGAGTGGTATAACGGAGAGCTCGAGCACGCATTGTCTCCCACCGTTTCGCTTGCCATCGCCGGCACATCGTATGACCTCGATGATGCGCGCTACAATTCCATCGACGGAATCGTTCGGTATTACCCGTCAGCGCGCGCGATTCGGGGATTCTCTGTCGGCGCGAGCGTCGGATTCGTCGGAGTGAACGAAGACTCGTGTGACGAGTGCTTTGACGACAACGAAGACGATTTCTCCGCCGCGACAATCGGAGTGCGCTTCGACTATGTGTGGATCTTCGGGCGCGATCAGCATTTCTCCACTCAGGCCGGGCTCGGAGCGAAGCGCATTCTTCGCAATTCAGACGTCGAGGGTCTGCCAATCGGCCGCTTGTCTATCGGGTACGCGTGGTAATCGCTCGTTGGACACTCCGGCCGAGTGATTGGCCGGGGTCATGGAAAAAAAAGAAAGCCACGGCACTCGCCGTGGCTTTTCGATTCTTGCCAATCCGACCGTCAGTGCGAAATGCCCGACACAAGAATCGAGCAGCAGGGATGAGCGTTATCGACGGAGACTCGTCCCGACATATCGGCCCATATCTTTTGTCCGACCCTGAGACCGGCCAGAACGTTCGCGGCATCCACCGGTCCCCCGTCGACAGGTCCGACGCCGTCCACCGGTCCCAGTTTATACACGGGCCCAAATCCATCGACGGGCCCGAAACCATCTACGGGTCCGTATCCTGTCTTTGCTGCAAACCCATCGATCGGACCGATCTGTCCAATCTTGAACTGAAAACTTTTTCCCGTAGTTGTCTTCGCAGTAACGACTCCCGTTTTGCTGTTGATGGCGGTGATGCTGCAACAGGGCGTGGCCGGAGTAAGCGTGGGCTTGTTCACCTGTGCAGTGAGATGTGACGATGCGAGCGCGATGACCGCGGCCCACGTGAATGCAATTTTCTTCATACTGAGCTCCGATAATGTGATCGTGATTACGGCGTGTGCGCCGAGGGATTCTGGAACGCGAGTCGTGTCTCGGTCCTGAGACTGTCGGCGGCGCTCATCATTTGAGCGAGGGCTGCCTGTGCCGCATTCTTGTCCGTTGCGGACTTGAAACTGGAGAAGCCTTCCTTCACCGTCTCAAACCATCCCGGGAGCGCGGCAGATGTTCGCGCACTCTCGAAAACCAGATTGAGATTGCGATAACGTGAAAGGAATTGCGGAACGTTCGCGCCAATCAAATCGAGCAGTGCCTGCACCTTTCCAAGCACGCTCGTACCACCGGTGCCGGAACTGTTCTTCGCGGTCGTAGCAGCTGCCGACGAAGCAGATCCGCCGCCGAGACTTTGCGATTGAGCCAGCAGCTGCTCGACCTGTTCCTGAAGCGGAGATCCGAAGCTTGCAACAAGCGGCGCGTCGATCGCACCAGACGACGAATAGGTCACTGGCACAATTCGGTATCGATAAATCATTCCGTGCGCGCCAACCGCGTAAGCACGATCCCGCCTCGGCAGCGTGAAAGCGTTCGCCGGTGCGGGAAAGCTCACCGCTTTTGAGCTCCAATGCTTTCCGCCGTCTGCAGTGTAGCGCCACGCATTGCCCGCGACTGCCATTCCGACTTCGGGATCCGCGAAACGAATCTCAGGTTTTCCCGGGCAATCGACTCCGGCAATTCCGCGCCACGTCTTTCCGCCGTCCGACGTCGCGAAAAGCTTTCCGCCGATCACGCACATCACCCCGTTGTTCGCGTCCGTGAAGAAGAGATGTCCCTCGTGTCCCGATTCATCGGGAAGCACCATCGAGAGATCCCAGCTCGCACCACCGTTGTCGGTTTTCGCGAGGAACACGCCCTTGCTTCCAGCGGCAGGGCCCATCGCATAGCCAACTTGAGGATTCGGAAAATCAAAGTTCTCCATCTCGCATCGCACGTTTCGCGTGAGCCCAGCGACCTGCACGCTCATCGCGCAGCTCATTACCGGTCGCCACGTTTTGCCGGCGTCAGTCGTTGCGAGTATCTGATTTTTCGCTGATTGAAACCCGACTTCATGTGACGTGAAGATGTAATCGCCGCGATGCTGACCGACCGTACCTGTCGCTTCCCAGTTTTCGCCGTCGGTGGTTCGAAGGAGTGTGTGATCTCCAATGCCCGTCGCTTGAACTGCGAAGCCGGTACTCTGGTCGACGAATCGCAAATCGTTGATCGCTCTGGCGTCACTGCCCGGTGTGCCGCCAAGCTCTGCAGTCCACGTCGCGCCACCGTCGCGCGTTTTGATAATCGTTCCGTAGTCTCCGGAGGCCCAGCCGATATCGGGCGTCACGAAGAACACGCTGTGCAGGTCGATATCCTGCTTGTAACTCACGGGCTCCCACACGGCTTTGTATCGGGCCGGCGCCTGCGCGCCTGATACTGCAGCACTGAACATCAGTGCCGTTGCGGCGAGACTCGCTTGCCGCGCAATCTTTTTTCTTTGCCACTCGAACGCTCGCATCGAAAACCTCCCGCTGGGCCGGCAGCGACAACCGGCGTACGGGGAGTAGTTCCCATTTCCGGGATTGCGTTACAGGACCGTACTCTGCTTGCCAGTACTCGCGGTCATTCCTACCTTAGCTCGGCAGCCATGAAGCGCCGGAGCTCAATGGATTCCAGCGAGCAGAATAGTTCGATGGATGTGAGACTCGATCCTGGATCGACTGCTCCGGATTATGAGACAGCTGAGCGCGAGCTGTCATCGCGCTTTGGAGATCGGATTCGAATTTTTGCTGCGCATCGACTACACGACGCCGCTGCAGCAGAAGACATCGCGCAGGATACGCTTCGCACCGTCGTCTCAGCTTTGCGCGAGAGAAAAATCCAGAATCTCGACGCGCTACCCGGATTTGTTTTCACGACCGCGCGAAATCTCTGCATGCACTGGACGCGCTCAGTCGCGCGCGAGACGTCTGCATTTCACCGATTCCACAATGCGAATGCAGACGTGCCTGCTGAATCCCGTGATGCTCTTCGCGACCTGATCGATCAAGACCGGCGGCGCATTGTGAGGAAAGCGCTGAGCGAGCTCTCGCCTGATGACCGCAATCTTCTCACCCTTCTTTACTTCCGTGGACTCAGCTCTGAAGAAGCAGCGGCAACGCTCTCGATCACCACTGCGGCGGTTCGTGTACGCAAGCATCGCGCGCTTCAGCGACTCGCGCGCTTCCTCGGAGATGAGGCAGCAGGAAACACAACAGATGATGCGGGAACTTCCGATCGATGACCGATAATGTGAGCTGCCCCTATATCGACGACGCGGATATCGATCACCGTTATGTCGCTGGTTCTCTTTCTCCCGAACAAGCGGAAGAGTTTGAGCGGCACTACTTCGAATGCGACCTCTGTCTCGCAAGGGTTAAGCGCGCTCAGGAAATCAGGGCGGCCTTCACTGAGTCAACGCCGGTCGAGTCGACCGTGCCAGTTACGGCGATCAAGCCAAAGCGATCAGCTGGGTTTTTTATTCCACTCGCCGCGGCTGCCATGGTCCTCATAGGAATCAGCCTCAGTCGTCGAGACCGCGCGCCCGCTGAAACCGCGAACACCAGCACACAGCCAGCAATGCGCGGAGTGAATACCTCGCTCGCTGTATCGAGTCACGATTCGAACGACGTGCTCGTTGCCGCCTGGTCACGACCTGCGGGGGCAACGACTTATCTCGTTCGTCTTCTTGCTGGCGATGGCGCGCTTCTGTTTCAACGCGAAACGACCGATACCAGCATCGTCATCAGCTCTGATTCACTCGGCGTATCAGCCGGAACGAGCGCGTACTGGGAAATTCAGGCTCTCGATGAGCTCCGCAAACCGATTGCGACATCGGGCCTCACTCCATCGAGAAAGCCCGGCAATTCCCCATGACGCGCCACCTCGCTGCGATCATCTTTTGCGTGGCGGAAACAATCGCTCTGGTTGCCTGTATCGACAACAAACCCCGCGAGTCGTCCACTGACGCGGCGTTTCATACCGCCGACAGCCTGCGCGTTGAAGGCAAATCGTCACTCGCCGCGCAGCAGTATCGCAATCTCAGTGATTCGTTCTCGAGAGTACACGACACCGCCTCGTGGTGGCGTGCTGAGCTGTGGCTCGCCGATGCGTTGCTCAAGCAAGGCAAGCGCGACAGTGCAGATGCACAAATGGCAATGGCAGTTGCACTCATGGGAACCGATCGCGATCGCATCGGATGGACGCGTTACGAGCACAGCATCTTCCTCGATCGCCTTGGGCATTTCGATTCGGCGATGGTGGAAGCATCGGCAGCTGAATCGCTGGCGACAGCATCGAATGACAAGCCGCTCCGTGCCAGCTCGTACAGCGCAATGGGACGAATTCATTCGCTTTCCGGCCAATACAGACAAGCGCTGGCAAGCAATCAGATGGCGATCTCCATCGAGCGCGAGTACGGAGCCGAGCCGAGAGTAATCTCCAAGGAGATGAACGAGCTCGGTATCGATTACCGTCACCTCGGTCGCTTCACAGAAGCAGTTGGCATCTATGATTCCGCGCTTGTTATCGCCCGGCGTATTGGCAATCCGGAATCAATCGCGCGTGTTGAGTTCAACCTGGGAGAGATCCGTCGCGAGACGGGCAACCAGCAGGAAGCGCTGACGCTGTTCAATGATGCGCTCGCTCGCGCCGAGCAGATCGGAGAAGTGCGCGGAATGGCTTTCATACACGGGGGCCTCGCCGAGATATACATGGATGCAGGCGCGCTGGATAAAGCGCGAGCGCATCTCACGAGTGCGCTCGACATCAATCGCAGTGCGCGTCTCACATACGGACAACTTCAGAATCTCGAGGGAATCGGACGCATCGACTTGCGCGAGCACAAGCCAGTCGCGGCTGATTCTGCGTTTCACATTGCTCTCTCGCTCGCAGATTCAGGCGGATACGGGAAAGAGAGGTCGACGATT
>JADMIO011583398.1_pt1 | contig 40842 bp, 31 predicted proteins | sample 8958161 | NCBI WGS metagenome assembly JADMIO01 (sample SAMN16585339, study PRJNA669376) | soil metagenome | isolation source: Crop rotation soil | place: USA: Cullars Rotation, Alabama | collected 2011
ATACGGCTGGATCGGCGGAGAGCAGCAGAACGCGATCGTACGCATCGGAGCACTCCGCGTACTGTTCGAGCTTATGGTGTGCCACGGCCAGCAGGGAGAGCATTACCGCCCCGTCTTCGCCGCCGTATCGCGGCGCAAGCAGCCGCAGCAAGGAGATCGCCTCGGCCGGTTCGCCGCGGTCGAGGAAGCTCTTGGCCGCGAACTGCACCATGAGCGGATCGGGCAGTGTTTGTTCGGCGATCGCCGCGAGCACACCGCCCGCCATCAGGCACGGCCCAATCCGCTGCTCCAGCCACGGCCCGATCTGCTTGCCGGACAACGGACCGACCGCGAGGACCTGTATGCCCTCGCCTAAGAGCGTGCTCTTCCGGCGCGAGTCGAATTCGAAGCCGGAGAGTTGTTGTTCGAGCAGCGGCAATACAGTCTGGGGGAACCCAGTCTCGGGATACCACAGCGTCAGCTCAATCAGGAGCTGATCGGAGGCGCGCTGCTCGAGCTCAGCGATCCGATTCCGCAGAATCTCGACGCAGGAGGCCAGCCGTTCGCGGGGATCGGCACGGCGCAGCTCGCTATAGCGTGAGCGCGTCTGCTCCCGCACCGCTTCATATCGTTTACGAAGCTCCGGCAGGGTGCAATCCGCCTGGCCGCCGGGCGGCAGAGGGCCGAAGGCGATTTCACCGATGCCGCTCAGCACTTCGTATTCTCCCAAGGCGAAATCAAGGAAGTGAAATCCGATCTGCGCGAAGGTCTGCTGTTCTTCCTCGACGTAACCCTCGAAGTGCAGTGTCAGGTGGAGCTGCGTGACTCCTCGCTGCAGCGAACACTGCACATCCTCGGCGGCGATGCGGTAATCGCGTCCTTGCAGCGTAATCGTCAGCGGCGCGCTGCCGGCCAGTGAGCGAGCCGGTTTGAAAGCGATCACCTCCCAGCCTATCGGATCTTGGAGCAGCGCTACGAGCTCTTTGACTGCGCCGGCAAATTCGTTCACGCCGCCGGCCGAGATGATCAGTGCGGGCCGGCCCTGCGATCCCGGGCCGATTTCGAAGGTGAGCCCGCTGCTGACCGCGGCCAGGCGCGGCCCGATCTGCGCGTCCAGCTCCTCGAACAGCTCGTGCACACGCCGCGGTCCTTCCGGCGCCGCTGCCTGCATCTCGAGAGCCAGCTGCGCCAACGCCGGGCTGTGCTGCTTGAACCAGGCGGCGAACTTTGCGGCCCGGCCCATTGTGTCGTTGTCCATCGGTCGTGCTCGATGCGCCTAGATTCTCAGGATGCCTTGATGCAGCCTGGCCGAGCCGCGTAAGGTAATGGAGTAGCCTATATTCGGGGATCCACCTTTGAAAGCTTTTTTTGCCGCGATACTGCTCCTGTGCTTGGTCTCATGCTCGGCTGGCGAACGGGGACGGCCGGCGCCGCTTTCAGGCTGTGGCGAGCGCACTATCGAGCGGCTGTACTTCGGGCTGAGCACGCGTGGATTGGAGATTCCGGATCAGCAGTGGCAGGCGTTTCTGTCGCAAGAGGTAACGCCCCGCTTTCCCGATGGCCTCACGGTATTCGAGGCATACGGCCAGTGGCGCGGAGAGGGCGGTGCGATAGAGCGGGAACCGGCGCGCGTGGTTGAAATAGTCCATGCGGCGGACAACTCCGAGACAATCAATCAGTCGGAGGCCATCAATCAGATCGTGACCGCCTACAAACGGCGCTTCGAGCAGGAAGCGGTCATGGTGGTGCGCATGCCCAGCGCAGTCTGTTTCTAGGGCTGCCGAGCCCTGAGAGGGCAGGGCCTTATAGTGCTTCGTTGCGTCCGCGCCCCTTAGTATAGATAGGAGAGCGCTCTCTCGCAGCAGAAACTATGGACCCGCAGGGCAGCAAGGACCAACACAGCACTACCGGTCAGTTCCCGGCGGCGAATCTCGATCAGACTCTCAAGCAGCGCAAAGCGCCGTCCGCCTGTGCGCCTTCACTTTTGGAATCGAGCCTGGCCGAGCAGCAGTACGTTGCAACCGTGCGCGCCGCGCTGGCCTCTTTCGGTACCGAGTACGTGCAGCGCTGTGACGAGAACAAGCGTCCGCCGCTCGAGGTACTGGCACGCGTGCGGGACGATGGGGTGTATGTGGCCGGAGTGCCGTTGCCGCCGCTGGCGAGCATCTCACTGGCTCATCCGCTGTTGGCCTATGCGGATGCGGCGCAGCTGGAGCGGCTGCGAGCGCTTGCCGAGCCGAACGCGACCCGTGAGCTGCAACGTGAGCAGCTCGCTAGCCTCGATCAGATCGGCCGCGCCCGGGCGATGACTCTGGCATCACTCGAAATGGCCAAATGCTCCGGAATCGGCGTCGGGACATTTCTGGGAGTGAGCTCGGGGCTCTCCGCTTTCACGATCGCCAAGGTCGGCACGCCTGAGCAGCAAGCTTTGTGGTTGAATGCCCTGCATCACGGCGTCTTCACCTACGCCTTCGCTCTGACGGAACCGGGGGCCGGATCCGATCCGCGCAGCATGCGTACGACCTTCACGCGCGAGGTCGCGGCCGATGGGCAGGTGAGCTACCGCCTGAACGGATCGAAGAAATTCATCGGCAACGCCGCCCGGGTGCAGGATCACAACGGTGAGACCGTCCATCCGGGTGCTGATTTCATACTGGTCTTTGCCGTCGACGACCCCGCCAAGGCGCCGGCGGACCGCAGCTTCCGGGCCTTCATGGTGCCGCGCTCCGCAATCGGCGAGGAGCACATCACCGCCTCCGGCGGCGCACACAACAAGATGGGGCTGCGCGAGGTGAACAACGGCGACTTCGTGCTCCAAGACGTGATCGTGCCCGAGAGCGCGTTGCTCGGCCGCGCGGGAGAGGACATGTACGGGAAACTGCTCGGCACTCTAGACATCACCCGGCTGTTCGTCGGGGCCATGGGGCTCGGGACCGCTGAGGCGGCGCTCGAGGCCGCCAAGGGGTACGGTGCCGTGCGCGTCCAAAATGGGAGAACGATCGAGGATTTTCAGCTGGTCGGCTTTCCGCTGCGGCTCCTCGAGACCCAAGCGCTCGGCGGCAAGCTGCTGCTGCACCATGCCGCGCAGCTCGTGGACCAGGCCGGCCGGCAAACCGACGACCTGCGAGAGTGCTTGGCCGCGGCCGGGCGGAAGATCGCTGCCGCGCGGAGCGCCGTGCCGCCCTATCCACAATTGGCGGAAAGGCTCTCTGCGATGGAGCAGGCGCTCGAGGAGATGGCCAAGGGACCGTCGCTCCGTCACGGCAGAGAGGCTTTTTTGAAGGCTGCCGAGGCCAGCTTTGCGATTACCAATGCGCTACGAAAGGGCGCCGCGGCGCCGGAAGATGCGCGGCCGATCAAGGACGCCTATAAACTGATCAAGGGTGCTGCCGACGAGCTGCGGGCGGCGCGGGATCCGGTCAGGTTCGGCTTGGAGACCGCCATGGCCAAGCTCTACAACTCCGAGCTGGCAGAAGCCGCCACGAAACAGGCCATCAATACGCTCGGCGGTAATGGATTCTTGGAGAGTCCGGCCGAGGGCCTTGGCCTTCCCAAGCGTTACCGGGATTCGAAGGTGCTGACGATCTACGAAGGAACGTCGAACATTCAGCGTAACATCATCGCTCAGGGCGAAATTCTGCGGCAGCTCAAGGAGATCAAGGATAGCGTGCGCGAAGGATTGAAGATGTGGCTGCTCGGCAACGAGTCCACCAATCATCTGCGATATGCGATTATGAACAGCCGCTCGCACACTCCGCTCGAGCGCGTCGAGTCTGGTTTCAAATACGCGATGGCCAAGGTGCTCGTGAGCTACAAAGAAGCGTTGGCCGAGGTGGTGGCGGATTGGAAGCGTGATGGCGTTCCTGCGGAATTCTCCGGATGGGACGCGCGCAGTCTGGAGCGGCAGCAGAATCTGCTGGCTTCATTCAAGGTGCAGGCGCGCATGGGCATCCTCGCCGATATGGCGGTGCAGCAGAAGATCTGCCAGCTGGCCGAGAAGGAGCTCAAACTGATCTCCGCCCGCCCGCACCCCGCTGACGGAGATGCCGAGTTGGCCGCGCGGCTGAAATTGCTACAAGCCATGACGCTCGAGGATTCGCGCACGCTCGGCCGGAAGCTCGGCAGCATAACTCTGCGTCAACTGGAGAAGGATGCCTAGAGACAGATGCCTAGAGACGGATGCCTAGAGATGGGCGCCCGCGCGGCCGGCGAGCAGCCCTGATCGCCCGACATCCGAGTTCTTAGTCAAGCGCCCCGGCAAAAATATAGTGCGTAAAACCAGTACACCCGCGGGCTGTAAAGGCTAATAAAGCTCTTTCACCAGCTTGGTGGTTCTGATTTTTTGTTCTTTTGCTTCAGCTCTTTTTAGGTTTTTTGGGGTGGTATCGTATGTGTACCAGTTCTGGTTCTTTGGGGAGCGCGCGGTCTGATCTTTTTCGTTCATTCGCACTGTTAGTCTGCCTGAGTGTGCTAGTCCTGACTCCGTATCAGGCCCTGGCTCTCGATCCGGCCGGCCTCAACGTCACCAAAACCTGCAAGCAGCGCCGTCTCAGCGCACGTCAGCGCGCTGTATGCGCCAAATTTTCGGAGAAGCGCCGCGACTACTCCTCTTCCTTGCAGCAGCTCTTCGCCAAAACTAAGAAGATTCCGAATTTCACCGGCTTCGGTGGCGTCACGATCTCGGGCGAGCAGATGTTTTCGCAGATCTTTGCCCTGCTGAGCTCGCAGTTCAGGCTGCTGAGCAGCACCGCCCGTCCGCTCAATAAGCTGGTCAAAAACGTGTACCGTGAGATGAATGCTCGGCCGGCGCCTGCGGCCAAGGCCTTGATGCTGGCCGCCGCGGCGGCCCCCACCGTTACCTATCTGAGCGATCTGACACCGACCGGCGCTACGAACGGATGGGGTCCGTATGAGCGCGACAAGAGTGTCGGAAATTCAGGGAGTGGCGATGGACGTCCGTTGACCCTCAACGGCACGATCTACTCCAAGGGACTCGGGGTACACGCCGCCTCGAAGCTGACCTACAGTACCTCAGCCCTGGCCGCGAGCTGCGGCCAGCTCCGCCTGCTCTCCTATGTGGGCATCGATGATGAGGTCGGCGCACTGGGCTCCGCGACCTTCGAGGTGTGGAGCGGGAGTACCAAGCTCTATTCCTCGGGTGTGATGAACGGAACGACGCCGACCAAAGAGCTCGTGCTCGACCTCTCCTCGAGCGCCTCGATCGATCTGGTGCTTACCACCGGCAACGATGCGAACAAGGACTTCGATCACGGCGATTGGGCCGGAGCCCGCTTCGAATGCGCGCCGAAGCAGACCAGTGTCAATCTGAACGCACTCACCTGGAGCTCGGCCGTGAACGGCTGGGGTCCGCCGGAAATCAATATGACCAACGGCGGTCAGGGTCAGGGGGACGGCAGACCGTTCAAGATCGCCGGACAGAGCTTCGATACCGGCCTCGGATTGAACGCCCGCGCCGAGATCACCTATGCCTTGAACGGCCAAGCCGTCAGCGCGCAGGGAGCCGTCGGCATCGACGATGACGAGATGCCGGCTTGCCCGGGTAGCGCCGTATTCCGGATTGTTGCTGACGGCCGCGAGCTGTTCAATTCAGGGCGCAGGAGCGGCGGCAATCCCGCCGTGCCGTTCTCGGTCAATCTGACCGGAGTGAATCAGCTCAAGCTGTTCGTCGATGACGGCCGAGACAACAACTACTGTGACCATGGCGGCTTCGTCGATACGGTGATCGGCTGCAGCGCGCAGGGGTGCCCGACGAGCGGAGCCGTTCCGACCCCGACCGCGACGGCGGTCGTGACCGCCACGCCGACCGTGCCGCCTCAGTGCAGCGGTGCGAATTGTTACCATCCGCCCATGCAGATTCCTTCCAACGCCAAATACATCACGCACTCGGACTTCGGCGCCGTGCCGAACGACGGCAGGGACGATTTCGCGGCTTTGAAGAAAGCTGCGGATGCGGCCGGAGCGGGTGGAGCGGTAGCGATCGTGGGAGGCACCTTCGATATCGGCAACGGACCGACCCTGCCCGCCGACCGCAAGTACCTGTGCGCCAACGCCGTGCTGCGTGGCCGCGGAACAGGCGGCTTCATGCTGAAGCTGAGCGGCGACAACGTGACGTTCCAGGGGTGTGTGTTCGAGGGCGGCGGTCTCTACTTCGAAAAGACCGGCGGCTACAACACCAATATCGACGTCTCCTGGAACGTCTTTCGGCTCGATACCGGCGGCGAGAATCCGAACGGGATCACAGCCAACAGCGGGCTGCGCACCTCGTACGTGACCAACAATTATTTCACCTCGGTGAATTACCACGCCGCCTTCGCGATCTACGGGTACAACCGCGATCGATTGACGGTGGCGAACAACGAAGCGGTGAATCTCCCGGCCTTCGCGCACATCGACAGCTTCAATTCGGGCGATCGCGACTCGGTGTTCGAGCAGAACTACATGAGCGGGCTGAAGGGGATGGGAATGGAGCTGCAGGGGTGGGGCATCAACACGATCGTGCAGGATAACGTCTTCGAGCATCCGAATCTGTCGACGGACTTCCATACCAACGACAACAGCATGGCGTACTCGATCATCATGGATAAATCCGTGGGCAGCATCATCCGGCGGAACACGGTGATCGCGCCGGAGCGGCCGGACGGCACCGGCTGCCGGATCGGCTTCGAGGTCGGAGGCGATAACACAGTCGTCGAGCAGAACTACGTGAACGGAGTAAATCACGTGCTGGCCGCCAACGACGGCGCCGGTACGACTTCGGTCCTGCTGCGCAACAATAAATTCATGAACTTCCTGCAGGGGATCGGCGGCAACAGGCCCGGTGCGATCAGCTACCAGGGCAGCAACGATGCTTCGACCACGTTGAGCTGGGACATCAACCGCAGAAAGCCCGGAATCGGGTTCAGATACTGATTGGCGGATCTGGGCATGCCGGCCGGAGGAAGTGGTGTCCCGGCCGGCACGCTTTGGCTCCCGCGGTGCCAGCAATCCAATTAGTTGAGTTGGGATCCTCCCCGCCATAGAATCGCCCGGTCAAGCGGTGCGATGCTGTGTATGGACCTCGGGCGGACTCTTCGAAACATCGGAAGGTGGTGGGGCACGGTCAAACCGTCCGAGGCGATCGATATCGCCCCGCCCCTGCTCCCGGCCCTGGACCTCAAACTGCAGGCGCTGGAAGCCGGACTCGAGCTGACCTCCCGGTCCGGTCTCCCGGACGATCTCGAGCACAGCGCCTCACAGGGTCTGCGTTTCGTCGAGCAGTTCTACGAAGCGCTCGGCACGCTGGATCGGGGTGAGCGCTCGCGGTTGATCTTCTTCGCGCATCTGACCGCCACCGGGATCGCACCGTACTGTGCGCGGACGCTCAACGGCGCAATCCGGGACTACGGCTGGGAGAAGCTCGACACCGAGCGGTGCTTCCGCACTCCGCTCGAGGGCAGCTGTGTCGAGGTCGGAAGATTGCTGTACGCGGTGGGCGGGCAATTTACGGGCGTCACGAGCCACCTCGCACACGAACGTCCCGTGGAAGCCGCGCGCGCGCTGTCAGCGGGATTGCGCGGTCTGATCCGCGCTGAAGCGGTGGATGCGGCCTACCGGCTGGGCCGCCCGCTGCCGCTCGAGTTCGATTGAAGCACTCATAGAAATTACTAGTCAGCAGGCGTGCTACCGATATGAAACTTTTCCCGGATTTCGGATCTAAAACCGCCTGATTGACACCCAAACCCGCCATAAACCATGGCGCAGCTCTTGCTACCAGCGCTGGTATCCCACGTGTGGTGGGTAGTGGTGTCTTAACTAATAGCAGGAAGGTGTATGGTGGTATCGCTCCAGCAGCAGGGCTGCGTCCGCAGCTCTGCCCGGCAATCCTTTAAAAAATCGAAGATCCTTTCGCTCGCGGTGCTGCCGCTGGCGCTGGGCTTCTTCGCAAGCTCGGTGCATGCCGACTCGTTCGCGCTCAAACGTGGTGCGGTGGTCAGCGTCAAGGTCAAGGGACAGAAAACCCTGTGCGGATTGCGCAGCGGCCGCGGCGCCAAATGGACCGTGGTCAAGCAGGTCGGACGCAAGAAGTACGCGGTCGATGGGCGTGCCAACTCGGCCAAGCGCAAGGCGTGTGCGGGGCTCTTGGCGCGCGGCAAGATCAAAACGCTGAGCGATCTGCCCGATGACGGCAGCTTGGTACGGGTCAGGACGAAGGCCAAGGGCAAGTCCTCGGAGAACTCGGGCTTACCGCCGGCCGTAATCGACATCAACGATTTCGGCATCGGCATCTTCTGGAAGGAAGGGGTGATCGAGGGACTGCGCAGCGATCCGGCTGACGCGACGCAATGCGGCGAGTTCTTCCAAGGATCGGATCCGGAGGACGGCATCACCTCGGCGGGCTTCGAAGGATGCACCGCCGTGGAGGATCTCGGATACGCCTTCGAGCCGGTGCTGCGCAGCGGCAGCAACCTGTGCTACGTGAAGAATCTGCCGCAGCAGGGAAACCTCGACTCGGGGGCACTGACCGTGGCGTCGGGCGATCTGCCGGAGGGCAAGATTGAGAACGTCTTCACCGCTCCGAGCGGATCGGCGCCGCGTCTAGTGAAGGTGCAGTTCCAGAGCTCCGGCAACGTTACACGCAGCGCATTCGTGGAGGTCGCGGGGGCGGATACCAATCTCGCCAACGGCGATCACTACGCCTATCGCTTTTGGAGCTGCGGTAAGCCCTCCGAAAGCCAGCCGGTGGCGGTGCTGGTCAGGGAGAGCGCGGCGGTCAAGCTCGACGGTTCGTTGCAGGTCGATCGTGCCGGTAACGATACGTACGGCCAGTTCGATGCCTCGAGCAAGGGTCGGCTGAAGGTCGAGCAGGGGTCGCTCGAGTTCGATCCGGAGGTCAAGCGTACGGCTGACGTGCGATACCTCTCGATCAGCGGGCTCAACCGGTTCAAGGCCGCGCTCGAGGTTTCCGGCAACGGCCGCATCTCGGAGCGCTTCCTGAACCTGTACCGAGGCAGGCTCTCGCAGAAGGCCTCGATTGCGGAGGTCAGCGGCCAGTCGCTCGCGGATCTGCGGGTGCTGCGCGCGGCTTATAAGGATCAGCTGACCGAGGAGAGCTCCGTGGTGCGGAATTTCCTGGGCGCGCTTAAGTTCGACGGGTCGTACTACTACCGCTCCGAGAAGAACAGCGATCTGCTCAGCGAGGTGCAGGACGTCGATCTGAACGGCGAGTTCTTCTCCGCGATCGGTGACGTAGCATTCGATCCGAGCGATCTCTCCTGTGATGCGGTGGCAGACATCGTGCTGACCCTCGATCTGGAGAACGAGAGCGCGGAAGATCTGGTGGAGGCTTGCAACGACCAGAGCAAGCAGATCCCGAACTTCTGCCGCGAGAACGGCTCGATCCTGAACATTCTGGAGAGCTATCCGCTGACCTGCGAGGCGCAGGCGTAGGCTAGGTCGTCTCCGACAAACATCGGCGCCGCTCACCGCAGATGAGCGGCGCCGATATCAATGCAAAAGAGGATGGATGTCATGTGTACGCAACGGCGCGCCCGGCGGGCGCGATCTCTCCGGTCGGCCTCCCAACTAGGCTTCACCCTGATAGAGCTGCTGGTGGTGATGGCGATTATCGGCATCTTGGCCGTAATCGCCGTGCCGGCCTTCAGATCCTACCGGGCGCGCGGTTTCGACGCGCGCTCGTTACGGGATCTGAAGGCCGCGGCGATCGCCGAGGAGGCGTACTTCGCCGCCTATGAGCGCTACACCGATTGCATCGGCAACTGTAACTCGGTGCTGCCGGGTTTCCAGGCATCGTCAGGGGTGCAGGTCGACATGTACCGGCAGCCGGTTTCGGGGACCAATCCGATTGAAGGATTCACCGGGCGCGCCTACCACCCGAAGGGTAACCGCAAGGATACGCTGACGCAGTGGAGCTACAACAGCTCGCAGGGCGGCATTCTGTAGAACGCGGCCCGCTCGGAATAATTCCTAGTACGCACGGGGGCCACCGATATGAAACTTTTCTCGACCCCCGGAACCTAGAACCGCCAGGTTAGACCCAAAAACGACTGGCGCGCCGCTTGCTCTAGGCCAGGAGGGCCGCACGCGAGAAGCAGCGTACGGGCCGCGGCGTCGTTCACCGCAGAGGATCGGCGCCACCCAAACCGACGAAGTACACAGGATGGCAGTATGAGAATTCCTAGACGCACCACCCGGCCGCGCAAACCGCAACAGGGCTTCACCCTGATCGAGCTGATGATCGTAGTAGCGCTGATCGGCATCCTGGCTATGACTGCCATGCCGGCCTTCCGCTCCTACCGCGCGCGCGGTTTCGACGCGCAGTCGCTGCGCGATCTGAAGGCCGCTGCCGTAGCAGAGGAGGCGTACTTCGCGGCGCACGAACAGTACACCGATTGCGTCGGCAACTGTGACGCGGTACTGCCGGGATTTCACGCCTCGGCCGGGGTGCGGATCGATATGTTCCGTTCGCCAGCCGGCCCGGAGCCGGGCGAATATTTTACTGGACGCTCGTACCATCCGAGCGGCAATCGCAACAGTATTTCGGCGCCGTGGAGCTACAACAGCTCTCTGGGGGGCATTCTCTAGTGCAGCCCGCGCGGGTCGGTGCTATGCAGGGCGCATGGTACAACAAAGATTCGACGCGATCGTGCTGGGACTTGGCGCGATGGGCGCTGCCGCGCTCTACCAGCTGAGCCTCACCGGTAAACGGGTGCTCGGCATCGACCGCTTCTCGCCGCCGCACAGCATGGGATCTTCGCACGGCGATTCGCGCATCACGCGCCAGGCCATCGGTGAGGGTGCGCACTATGTACCTCTGGCGCTCCGTTCACACGAGATCTGGCGCGATCTCGAGCGGCGCACCGGCAAAGGACTGCTCTTTCCGGTGGGCGGCCTGCTGATCGGCGGCGTTACCGGCTCGCCGATGCACCACCGCGATGACTTCGTCGGTGACACCATCGCGGCCGCGCGCAGCTACGGCATAGAGCATGAGCTGCTGGATGCGGCTCAGATCCGGCGGCGCTTCCCGCAGTTCGCGGTCTCCGATCGCGACACCGCCTATTTCGAGCCCGGTGCCGGATATGTACGGCCGGAGGAGTGCATACGGGTGCAGCTCGACTTTGCGAAGCAGCAGGGCGCGCGGATCCATCTCAATGAACAGGTGCTTGAGATTGAGAGCGGTGCTTCGGGCGTGCAGGTGCGCTCCAAACACGGGACCTATGAAGCCGATCAGCTGGTGCTCAGCGCCGGCGCGTGGGTCACGGACTTTCTCGGCCGGGAGAAGGATTATTTTCAGATCGTGCGCCAGGTCCTGTACTGGTTCGCCCCGCTTGGGCCGATTACGCCCTTCGAGCCGGAGCGGTGCCCGATCTTCATCTGGTCCTTCGCGGAGGGCGGCGGGGTGTACGGCTTTCCGGGCATCGACGGGGCAAACGGCGGCGTGAAGGTGGCGTGGAGCGAGTACGATCAACCGACGACTGCCGATCAGATGGCGCGTGAGGTATCCCCGGCCGAGATTGCGGCGATGTATGAGCAGAGCGTCAGAGGGCGTCTGCCGCTGCTCTCGTCACGGTGCATCAAGGCCGTGGCGTGTCTCTACACCGTCACCCACGACGCCGGCTTCGTGATTCAGCGCGATCCGGAGCGCGATCGGGTAATCATCGTCTCGCCCTGCTCAGGACACGGCTTCAAGCATTCGGCCGCGATCGGTGAGGCGGTGGCGCAGCTCGTCACGAGCGGCACCTCGACGATCGATCTGTCGGGGATGCGCTTCAAGGCCTAGCTCAAGCGTTCAGCAGCCGCAGAGCAAGCGCGGGCTCTTGGTTGGCCTGCGAGAGCACGGCTGAAGCGGCCTGCTGCAAGATCCCGCTGCGCACCGAGTTGGCTGATTCAAACGCGACATCGACATCCTGTATGCGTGAAGCAGCCGCCGTGAAGTTGTCGCTGCTCGTACCGAGAGTGCTGACCGCCACCGCCAGCCGGCTCTGGTAGCTGCCGATGTTGCCGAGCTCGGAGGTGATGCGGTTTAGCTGCGTATCGAGAGTGGTGAGGGCATTGCGTGCGCTCACCTGGTTCAACAGATTGAAGCGCTGGATCGTGCTCTTTTGGGTGGTGCTGCCGAGCAGAATCTCGTTGTAGGTGGGAGCCGTATAATCGCACAGGGCCAGGTCGAGAACCCCATCACCGTTCAGATCGCCCGCGGCACCGCCGAGGAGATTGCTTCCCGCGACGTTCAGAACCTTGAACGTGCCGTTGCCGTTTCCGAGGCTCATTACCCCGGTCGTAAATGCATCGAGGAGGCCGTCGTTGTTGAAGTCGCCCGTCAGCACCAGGGTACGATTGAAGCTCGCGCCGTTGGAGAAGGAGCTGATCGCCGCTTTGAATGTGCCGTCACCGTTACTCAAGAGTACGTTCAGCCCGGTGCCGAAGTAGCTTTCGGTGAGGATATCCGCGATGTCGTCACCGTTGAAATCTCCCGTCCGCATTCCGCCGGTAGACGAACCGGCAGCGATGCTTAGCGTAAGCGGTGCTCTGAAGTTTCCATCCCCGTTGCCGAAAAAGACTTTGAGCGTGTTGTCGCTGTAGCCGGCGACTAGATCCAGCTTGCCGTCATTGTTCAGATCAGCGCTATCGAAACCATGCACCCCATTTGTGTCTGCCACGCCGAGCGCTGCCTTGAAGGTGCCGTTGCCGTTTCCGAGAAGTACCGCCATGCCGGGGCCGTACTGCGCGGAGGTAATGGCGTCCAGTTTGCCGTCACCGTTAACATCAGCGAGCCGCAGGTCGTAGGACTTGATGTTCGTTGCGTAGATGTTCGCTGCAGCGAAGTTTCCCGCTCCGTCCCCGAGCATCACCGTGAGGGCATCGTTCGTATAGTCGGTGCCGATGAGATCGAGCTTGCCATCGCCGTTCAGATCCCCGCTCTCGATGCTAAAGTCGAGACCCGTGCCGAAGACGAAACTGCGGCCCGCCGCGAACGTGCCGTCGCCCCGCCCTAGTGAGATCGTGACTTCAGGAGCTCCGGAAGCGGTCACTAGATCGAGGATGCCGTCGCCGTTGAAGTCGCCCAGAGTGTTCCCGAATGAAGCGGCGGTAGAGCCGGTGAGGACTAGCGAGCTGCTGAACTCCCCGGTTCCAGCCTTGCGCGCCAGCGCCGACCCGGCGCCGAACGTCAGTCCTCCGTTCAGCCCGTAACCGGCCTGAATCCGGATCGAGCCGCCGGTCTGCGACACATCGAGTATCGACCTGCCGTTGAAGCTCGTGCTCTGCACGATGCGGTTGAACTCGTCACCCAGAGCATTCGCTTCTGTGTTGAGCGCCTTGCGCTGCGCGTAGCTGAACACGCCGTTGGCGGACTGCTCAGCCAGCTCCTTCTGCCGGATGGTGATCTCGGTGAGCTGCTGCAGCGCGCCCTCGCCGATATTGAGGTACGAGATCCCGTCGTTCACATTCCGGATTGCCTGGGTGAAGACCCGCGCGCTGGAGTTCAGAGCGGTGGCGATCGCGATGCCCGCGGCATCGTCTGCGGCGTGATTGATGCGCTGTCCGGAGGCGAGACGCTCGAAGCTCTTCGAAAGCGCGGACGAGCTCTCGCTGAGGCGCCGCTGCGCCCTAAGAGAATTGACGTTACTTCCAATAGTTACCGCCACTGCACCACCACACGCCCCAAAGGGGAGTTACGCTACAAAAGATCGGCGTGAAAGCTAAAGTTCTTGAAGGGCGATATCAGGCGGCTAGGAATTTTTCGTAGGCCGCGGAGCTATGCCGGCATCTTCGCCAGCTCGAACGCCACGATCATCAGAAATGCGAGCGCCCCGCACAGCAGCAGATAGGCGCCGCCCATCAGCAGCTTCTGGCGGTTGGTGGCATCCGTTAGCCCGTGCTCGCCGCGCAGCTCGTGCCACAATCCCGGCAGCGACATGATTACAATCATCAGGATGAAGGGATTGTGGATCACGTTGGACAGGTACAGCCCGACGAACACCACCAGACCGAAGATCCACAGCCGGGGCGAGACCGCGCCGACGATCCAGCCGCCGTCGAACGGCGCGAGCGGAATCAGATTGAACAGATTGAGAAAGAAGGTGGTGTAGGCGATCGCCGAGAACAGCGGCGCCTGCAGCGCGATGCCGAGTCCGAGGCAGACGAGTCCGGCCAGTGTGCCGCCGATCGGGCCGCCGATTCCGACCAGCGCCTGAATCCAACGTGAGGTAATCGGTTGCTTCTGAAAGATCATGGCTCCGAGTCCCGGTATGAAGAGCGGGGCGGAGACCGGAATGCCGTGACGGGCGGCCACGATCACATGCCCCATCTCGTGCACGAACAGCGTCAGCACGAAGCCCAACGCAAAACGCCACCCCCAGGTCTGCGCGTAGAACAGCACCGACACCAGCATGCTGCTGCCGGTCGTGAGCAGCTTCGTGAACTTGAAAATCTTGAGAGCCGTTACGAGCGAAACGAGCAGGCCCTTGCTCTTGCCGGCCAGCACCGCCAGGAGTGCCAGGATGCCGAGCCCCTTCTTGGCGTTGGCCGATACTCCTCCGGTTTTCGCGGCCTTCTGACGGTCGACGGCCTGTTGAAAGCGATCGACCGCGAAGGGGTCTGGTTTCGGGGCTAACGGATCGCGTTTTTCCGGGTCGGTCATAAAGGCGTTTGCAGGGTTGGGACGATCTATCTCATAGCCTGGTCCGCTCACTCGTGCACGTTGATTGTATTCGTGAGCGAGGCTCGGCTAGAATCTCTGCGGATGGATAGCGCCGAGCTGAAGATTACCCACTCACCTGAGCGTTCAGCCTTCACCGTCACGATCGACGGACTTGAGAGCTACGTTCGCTACATCGAGAGCCCCGGTACGCTCGATATCGTGAGTACCGTCGTCGATCCCAAACATCGCGGAGGCGGGGTGGCGGCGAAATTGACCGAAGCGGCTCTGACCTATGCGCAGTCCAAGGGCCTCAAAGTAATTCCGACCTGCAGCTATACGGCGGCGTACCTGAAACGGCGCTCAGGTAGCTGACACTCCTCTGAATTTTTTCTCGTCTGGTGTCTTACACTTCGCGGGGCCCGCGCATAAGGGCCTATCGGACGTCGTTCGTCCAAATATTGGAGTTGAATCATGCAGCAGTTGGAGTCGCAGCCGAGCTCGATCGGCACGGAGTTTAGTCGCGGGCTACGTTCTTTGGCAGTCGGGTTGCTCGGTCTCGGCCTTGGAATCGGGGTGGCGGGGTGCCGCGAGAAGCTCGAGCCCGGCGCGCCAGTCCCGGCTGTGGGTCAGGATACGGGAAACGGCACCTTCCTGCTCCGCTTCGAAAACAATCACGACGATATCGATGACCTGGCGGTGCAGCTTAAAGGTTTCAACGATACACATCCTGATCGCCGGATAGTCGAGATCGAGGGTATCGAGGCCGGACACGGACACACGGTCGCGCTAGTGCTGCGGACGGAAACAGTAGAGCCGACCACCCGTCCCGCACGGTAAGCGCGGTCGATTCTTAGCAGCGAAATTTACCGCTCGCGCGGCTCCAGCTGCGGCTCGAAGCGCGGCCGCGATTCCGTGCCGCGCACGGCCACGAAGGCCTGCTCACGGAGCTGATCGAGCAACTGATCGCCGGCCGGCTCTTTCGCCAGCTCGTTCCGATCGATTTTGAACGCTGGCAGCTGCGCGGCGGCCGCCAGTCGTACGAGAGCGTCCGGATCGGCCAGCCGGTTGATCCAAAAGAAAGGGTCGGCGGCGATTGACTTCAGCTCCGCCTCGCTCGCCAATCCGAATTGGGCGTGCAATCCGTCGATGCGCTGTCCCTGCTCGGGCGAGAGTCCGGCGCGATTCATGCTCAGCACGTACAGCGCCCCGCGCGGCCCCGCGTCCAGGATCTCCTTCTGCGCCTCATCACGGGAGCGCCAGTCGTCGGCGTCGAGCTTTTCGACCAGCCTGCCGAAGCGTTGCAGATCCGCCGCCGTGATCGGGAGTCGGTGCTTCAGCAGCTGCGCGGTCGGGCCGCACGGATCAGGCAGCAGCTGCAGCTGTCCCAGCTCGCGCAGCACCGGACGCAGGTAACGTTCGATTTCGGGATGGTTGCGCTCCGTCAGCTCTTGAAAGTCGTGCGCCTTGATCCAGCAGCCGATGTGGTGATCGTAGGCGCCGTTCGCGAAGCGCTCGCTCGCAGCGGCGTACAGCTGAATCTCCTGCTGCTGCCTTGAATAGGCGGTCTGGGTGTAGGTCGTCCACTCTGTGCGGGTTTCGGTCGGATGCCAGGTGCGGGTGATCTCGAGCTTGGTATCTCCGGCCTGATATTTGATTATCAGCAGATCCCGTCCCTGCTCATCTTTGGCCTGCACCTGCAGGGTCGGTCCGCCCTCGTGCGGCGCGGCGACGATCGCGAGCTCGGCCGTGAGCGCGCCCGCGCGCACCTGCCGCGGTTTCTCCCACGCCGTTTGCGCGTCCTTGCTCAGTTCGAAAGCCAGGCGATCCTGCGCTCGAACCAGGCGCAGCTCCTCTCCGATCGCGGGACACTGTATCTGAAGAAGAGGTGTCTGCGGAAGAAGTACGGGAGCGGGCGCGGTGCTGGGAACCTCGGCGGCATGCGCGCTTCCGCAATCGGAAAACGAGGCCAGCGAAAGAAGTGAGCCGGCCAGAGCGGTGATAGCACGGTTGGAACAGACTGCAGCGGGCATGCGCCGCATTCTAGCAAGCAGACTATTGCTAGTCGAATCGGCCTGTTTCGATTACCAGCTGAGCATTCGACGGCTGGTAATATGTATACGCGAATTACATTTAGATAATAGTTCACTATAACATATAAAAGAGCCGCCGCTGAACGGGAGCTCCGTTCGATGTCGTGGCGCAGATGTGGTGGTGATACGCATGCAGAAAACAGCTCTACGGGTGCATACGGGCGCGAGGGAACGGCGGGCAGCCGAGATTCTGCCGAAGTTGGAGCTGCCGGTCTGGCTGGTGCGGGGCGGCACCTCGCGCCGGGTGCTCGCGGTGCGGCGCAAGGACCATTCCGGGCTCGGTGAGCTCGGGTTTTGGAAGGATCGCAGCACCTGTGGAAGGTGCTTACATGAGGTCGCGCACCACGGACGCCGTACCGGAACCCGCACGGGCAGCTTGGCGATCGACGCGCTGCTGCAGATGATTTCGGCGGAGGTGCAGGGCGGATCCGACCAGATCGCCTATTCGCTGCGCCGCGGTGCCATCTTGGAGATGGTCAAGATCCTCGAGCAGCACGGTATGCAGCACGGCTCAGCGCGCCGGCCGGCCCGTTCGCGGCGCGCCGTCATCACGGGGCTGGCGGCGATGATGCGCAGCGGCAGCGAATCGCAGGCGTTGGCGGTGCGCGATGTGCTGCTGCGGCTGGCCGCGCGGGCACCGGCCTCGATCTCGGGCGACGCACCGCTCGTGGAGCTGCTGCACGCGGCAGAAGGACTGCCGGTCAGCTTCGCACCGGTGGTCGAGTACGCGAGTGCGAACCGCAGGGGCTTTGCCGGAAGGTTCTCTTCAAGGCTCGAGCCGGGCGGCGAAGCAGGCGAGCTCAGATCCGCCGCACGGCGCGAGCTGGCGCGGGCGCGGAACGTTGCGCTGATCCACAATATCGGCGAGGCGCTCGGTGACGAGTGGATTCGCAACTCTTACCTCGTGACCGGACTGTTGGCCTCGGATTCGGCACGCCGTCTCACGGTGTTTTCCGCGCGGCCATTTCTGTACAATCATCCGCGGATAACCGTGATAGATCCCGCCGATTACGATCGCTGCGAGCTCTACAGGTCGGAGCGCTTCGACGCGGTATTCGAGCAGCTGTACGAAACCGATCCGCTCGCGGCGGATTTCGGCGCTTACGCGAAGGCCATCGGTGAACGGGCCGGTATCGTGTTCAAAACGCCCCTCGGCAGCAATTACTTCTCGACCGAGTACGAGAGCGTGGCGATCAACGGACAAAGATTCGGGCTGAACGACGAGATCGTCGCTCTGCCCAATCCGCACGATTATGCGGTGCGGCTCCTGAGCTGGCTCGATCTCGCGGTGCCTTTTCCGACCGCAACCGGAAAGCTGCTGCTCTGCGGCCGGCTCAACGCGGGGGCGTTGCGCTGGTGGAGCGCGAACGTGCAGCGCAATCCACATGCGAACGGACGGAGGATCGTGTTCGTGAATCCGTTCGGCGGCACCTATGCGCATAAAGGCTTCACCGCGGCGCACGACGGCACGCTCGTCGAGCAGCTGGGACGATTGATACGGCGCGGCGCGTACCTGCTGCTAGCTCCGAACGGCCGGAGCTGGGGTGGTCGCGCACGAATGGAGGCGATCGTTGCGCAGCTGCCGGCGGGCCTGCGCAGCCGCGTGAACCTGAATGTTCCTTCGCCGCTGGCCGATCCCTTCGTGCAGCCGCAGCTCATGGGCTGGGCCGACAGCTACATCGGCGTGGAGGGCGGAGGATCTCATCTGGCCTTCGGTCTCTGTGATCGAGCTACGGTACTATTGGTGCCTGATTCGGGATTTCAGAACTGGTTTCCGATGCTGCGCCGCCCGGGGCAGCGGGACCTGATGGCACCGTGTCTGGGGAGGTAGGGGATGCGTGAACTGCATGCACGTCGTGACGGGTTCGATCTGGGGAACGAAAGCTTCGGAGCGCGGCCCGAGCCGGCGCTGGCCGAACAGGTAGATCGGTTCCGTATCGTCAGCCACGGAGTGCTCGATACGCCGCGCAGCGAGCTGCTCCATTTTCTGACCTGCGGCGACGTATTGGCCGTGCCGCACCGTCTGGCGGCGATGCCTCCGAAGGCCGAGCCCTTCTACTCCACGCCGGCCGCCGACCGTGTGATCTCGAGCTTCATCAACCAGCTCGATGCGCGCACGCGGGTGGAATGCTTCAAGCAGAAGCTCTTCGATCATGCGCGCGGAGCGACGTTCGAGAGCGCGCTGGCCCGCACCCTCGGGCTCCCGCGTGCCGAGGCGGGTGCGCTCGAGCTGACCGACGTCAAGGACTTCAGCACCGGCCGGGCCCTAATCGCCGGGCACTTCGTCTACCGTTTGACGCTCGAGGATCGGTCGGGCACGGCCCATGTCGTGTTTCTCAAGGGGACGGCGCGGGCGGATATCGCGGAGCTGAAGAAATTCCCCGGCTGGGAGCGGCGGCCCGGGATGCATCGCTACGATACCTTCTTTCAGGAGCTGGCGCGCGATCTCGGCATGTCCAGCTACCGCAGCACGCTGGTCGGGGAGCGTTTCGACAGGAACGTACGCGCCATGGTGCTCTCGCAAGAGATCCGCGGCGAGATGAGCGACGGACTCTTCACCGGAGAATCGCCGCTCTCGGCCGAGCTGCAGCTGCGGCCCTTGGGACCGGCGGCGCAGGGCCTGCTCGGTCAGCTGGCCCGCTGGCATGCGCTGTCTGATCTGTTCGGCAAGACCGACACGCGGCTGCGCAGGACCTCGCGCCTGGGCCGCTCCGGTAACTTCATCATCAGCGGGGATCCGGCGGCGCCGCGGCTCGAGTCGCTCGATCACGAGTTCTTGTTCGCCACTCCGGAGTGTGACGCTTACCACCAACAGGGGCACCTGACGGCGCTCGAGGCCTTGTCCCTGATTCCGACCTACGCGCGCGGACAGGTGATCGACGGTTACCGCGCCGCGTACGGCCAGGCTTGGCGCGAACTCACCCGGCCGGAGCAGCTGCGCGAGCTGCTGCTGCGCACGGCGCGCGAGTTCGGCCCGCTCTCCACCGAGGCGCGCGAGCTCGTGCGCCGGTCCGCATTCGACGGCGACGCCTGGATCGATCACCAGCTGCAGGTCCGCTTCGCCACTGCGCCGCGACCCGTGGAAGCTTGCGAGCATGGACTCGCACGCATGGCGCGCTGCTTCGGTGCGACGCTGTTCACCCACCTGCATGAACGCGGCGGACTCGATGATTGGGAGCAGCAGGCGGCCTCAATCGGGCAGAAGCTGCCCGGCAGGCTGTCGATGTTCGCGGCGAGAGCCATCTACGACCGCATGGCGGCGCTCGAGCAGCTCGGCATGCGTACCCAGGCCTGTGTGCGCGAGCCGCTGCAAGATTTTTTGAAGCACGGAATGCGGCGTCCCGCGTCCGCGGCCGGTGAGGAGAAATTCTTCGTCATGCTCGAAAACAGACGTGCTCCGGGAACGATTGTGCGGCAGATCGCTGATTGGGATACGCTGTGCGCGTTGGCGGTGGCGACTCGGCATGCGGTGCCGGACGGGGGCTGGACCATCACGGTGCTGCCGTGGAGGAAGATTGATCTGCACGGGAATGTAACGGTGCATGCGGACGGTTCGGTGCGGGGTGAGTTCGTGCTGAAGAGCGACGGTCCTCCGTCGCGTGGTGCCTACCGACAGGAGCTGACTTTCGAAACACCGCGCTTCATGTCACGTTTCCCGCGGGTAAATAGTGAAGATCCGCTCTTCTTGGAGACCGTGCGCCAGGTGATGGCGACTCTGCCGCGCCGGGCGCTTCCGGACGGATCGGGCGAGGAGCTCGTGCCGGGGTACTACGAGGTGGCGGCCGCCCGGCGCGAGGGGGTGAAACATGGACGGCGTGAGCTGCTGTACATCGATTACTGGGATGTGTGAACGAGGCCTGTGAACAGATCGGCTCCCGGGAAATCCAAGTTGAAGCTGTGCTTGAAGCTGCACAGGCTGTTTCGTCTGATTCAACGTCAGAATCGTTTCGTCGCGAGCGCGCCCAGCTCCGGGCTGTCGCTTTTCGAGAGTCACGTGCTGCTCGAGGTAGGGGCCCGTCAGCCGCTCTCCTGCGGCGCTCTGTTGGCGGTCCTGCACTGTGATCAGGGCCGACTCTCCCACACGATCGCCAAGTTGCAGCGTGCGGAGCTGTTGCGGGTCGCAGCGGATGCATCCGACCGCCGGCGGCGGGAGCTGACGCTGACGGACGGCGGCCGGCGGACGTTACGCACGATCGATCAAACCGCGGACGGCCAGGTCGAGCGATCACTGGCACCGCTTTCGGGAAGTGAGCGTGCCTTGATCGGTGAGCTGTACGCCCGCATCGGCGACGGCTGGCGCGCGCCCGCCGCGCAATCCCGTTCCGGAGAGCACGCCCTGCGCGCGGCGCAGCGGCGCATCACGCGCTGCTTCGGACTGCTGGGGGACTCGGCGTTCGAAAGCGGGATGGCATCCAGTGCCTTTCAGGTCTTGGCCTTTCTCGCCGAGCACGGCGGAGCGAGCGCTGTAAAGACGATCGCCGCGGCGCTGGCGCTGAGGAAGAGTAATCTGAGCGCGATCCTCGCCGCACAGCGCGCCGCGGGTCTAGTGGAGCAGCTCACCGATGCCGGTGACCGCCGGCACCAGCGTGTGTCGCTGACGGCGCGCGGTTCAGCCAAGCTGGCGGCGATCGAGTGCCGCGCCGCGGCGGCATTGGAACAGGCACTGCACGGCTCTCGGGTCGCGGAGCTCTCGAAAATGGTGGCGGCGCTCGAGCGCTACGCCATGAACGGTGCGACCACCGGCGCCTACCGTGACCTCAAAATCTCCCGATCGGTGGGTGAGCAGGCCGAAGCACGTGCTTTCATGCTGCGAAATCTGGTGCGGCTCGGGCTCGAAGGGTACGCGCCGGCGCTGCTGTGCGGCAGCGGCTCCGAAACGTATCAGGCACATCATGAAACTCAGCTGGTGGCGGCGGTGCATCTGGTCGGACGCGGCTCAATCTGGCGCGTCGACTGCATGGCCTGGGCGGGGGAGCTCGATCGTTCGGAGCTGCTGGACATCATCTACTCCTCGGTGCTCCGCGAGCAGGAGCGTTTGGGGAGGCGGACGACCTCGCGGCTCGGTGCGCTGATGCGGGGGGCCGGAATGCAGGTCTACGTTCAGACGAACTCAGTCCATATCTCTATAAGTCATTAGTCTAGACGAAGGCCGCATGCTCGATGTTTCAAAGGGTTAGCGTCGGAAAAGGGGTTCAGGAGGGTGCTCTCGGCGAGCTCGCCCTGAACGTTCACCCGCCGCTGGCGGAGAGCGAGCATGAGCTGCACCGCAGTACCGCGCTGCTCGATCAGCAGCTGCACGAGGCGGCGTGCGACGTGGCGGAGCTCGACCGCTCGGTGAAGCGCCTGTTGGCTGATCCGCGATCGAGAGCGCACGATTCGGTGTTCCAAGATCAGGTGCAGAAGCAGCTGCACGATTTCGCCGCGCTAATGGTGATCCGCACCAATAAGTTGCTGCAAGACAGCGCCTCAGCTCCGAGCGACTCGCGGGTCGTACGGGCACTCGATGAGCTGCGTAGCCAGGCTTCCGTGATCAGATTCTTGCCGCTCGAGGATATACGCGAGTCGTTCCCGGCGATCGTCGAACAGCTGTGGAAGCGCCTCGGCCAGGTCTCGCTCTGCTCGGGAAGCATCCATGTACGCGAGTACGATGGATCGCTGCATCGCCCATCCTCGGAGCTGGTCGAGGAGATTTCGCGGCTCTGTTCGCGGCTGACGATCGATACCACCCGTGCGATACCGCAGGAGGGCTTCGGCCGCGCCGTTCCCGCGGCCGAGATTGAAGACGCGCTGCGACGCCCCGGTGCGCGCCTGATGGTGCTCCAGAGCGGCGGAGAGCTGGCCGGTTTCTACATCATTTTGACCGAACGTCGGAGCTTTCCGCCCAGCATGGCGCGGATGGTCGAGGCTTACGAGCAACGGCACGGTGCGCTGCCCGAACGCACCGGCCTCCTGGATATCGTCGGTATCGCGCCGGGGGCGCGCATCGCGCTGCACCGCCAGGGATTGAACGCGTACGGGCTGCTGAGCGGCGCGATGGCGGAGAGCGCGCAGTCTCTGGACCTGGAGTGCATGGTAGGAGAGGTACGGGTCGGAGCGAATGCCAATTTGGCGCGCAAGCGTCATCTGGAGATGGGAGTAGGTCCCACCGGAATCGTCTCGCGTCATGACGGCAACGAGTATGAGCTCCTCAAGCTCACCCCCGCCGCAGTGGCGCTCATGGTGCACGAACGTCTGGCCGATGAGGCCGGCGCTTGGGAGGGCATTCATCTTCGCCCGACGCTGCCGAGCTTGAAGCAGATTGCGGAGCAGCGTGCCTACCGCGATCCCGCAGGTGTCGCCCCCGGTGAGCTGTGCGTCCCCAACGGGGACCGTTCCGCACTCGCTGAGTTTCTCGATCGCGAGCTGCCGCGCGGGGCGGCTGCAAATGTGTATCAGTGCGCTGATGGTCTGGTAGTGCAGGTCGACCGTGCCGGGATGCTGCTGACGATTCGTCAGGTGATCGCCAACCAGGACATGTGGACCTGTGACTTCGCCGACGGCGGTTACCACCTCAGCCCCTTCGCTGATGCGCTTAAACGCGCCAAACACCGCATGTTCTGAGCACCGCGGCCGCCTCTGGCTCTTCCCCGCTCCTTCGATTACGCTCCAGCCGGTCGGAGCCGCTATGCGCATACTATTCGCCGAGGACGATGATCTACTTGCTCACGCCGTGGGGCGCAGCTTGGAGCCGACCTATTCGATCACCCGCTGCAGCACCTGCGCCGCCACCAAGCAGGCGCTGCTCAGCGACAAATACGAGCTGCTGTTGCTGGATCTCGGGTTGGCTGACGGCGACGCGATTGAGCTGCTGAAGCAGATCCGCTCGCAGGGCGAAACCATTCCGGTGCTGATCGTCACGGCGCGCGATACCCTCGATGACCGGGTGCTCGGCCTCACGACCGGAGCCGATGACTATTTGATTAAGCCCTTCGATCTGCGAGAGCTGGAGGCCCGCGTGCAGGCGCTGCTGCGGCGCCGCTACATGGCGTTGCGCGGCGAGTTCTCGGTCGGAAACCTGCGCTTCGATCTGCTCGGCAAGCGCATGTTCGTGGACGAGCGCCCGGTCGATCTGTCGGCGCGCGAAATGTCGGTGCTGGAGCTGCTGGTGCTGAATCTGGGGCGGGTGGTCAGCAAGGATCGCATCCTCGAGAAGATCTGTGACGAAGGAGAGGTCTTGGGCGCCAATGCCATCGAAGTTTATGTGCACCGCCTCCGCAAGAAGATTCCGGCCACCCATCTGCGCTTCAAAACCATCCGCGGTCTGGGATACCTGCTCGAGAAATCGGCGTGAGCACGCCGCCTACAGATCTCTGTGCCGGTCCCCGAGAGCCGCTACGCTCGATACGCAACCAACTGCTGGCCTGGCTCCTCGTTCCGGCGGTGGTGCTGTGGATCGCACTGCTGCTCAGCACCATCTACATCTCGAACGAGCTGTCCAACGTGGCGTACGACGAAGAGCTGTCGGATGTGGCCAGGGTCTTCGCCAGCCATGTCCGGCCGGACGGAAGTAAGCTCCGTCTCGATCTCTCCGACCAGTCGATCGCGCTCATGACCCGGGATCAGGTCGACAGCATCTGGTTCCGGATTCTGGGCCCGTCGGGTGAATTGGTGGCAGGGGATGCCGAGCCGTTCCCGCTGCCGCCGCCCGCCCCGGGCGTGATCTTCTCGACGGCGCTGCTGCACGGTGAGAAGAGCCGGATCGCCACTATGTTCGTGCCGCTGGTGCAGGGCGGGTATGCCGTGACGCAGTTTGCCGAAACCATGCACGGACGGATTTTGGCGGTGCAGCGCACGGTCTCGCGCGTACTGGTGCCGGTAATCTTGATGCTGCTGGCCGGTGCCGCCAGCGTCTGGTTCGCCGTCCGCCGCGGCTTGCGCCCGCTCGAAGCGGTGCGCGCCCAGCTCGAAAAACGATCGGCAACCGATCTCACGCCGCTGCCGGTATCGCACCGCGAGCTGCAGCCGCTGGTCGGCGCGGTGAACGGTCTGTTGCGGCGCATCGACGGCACCGTCGCGACGCAAAAGAGCTTCATCGCTACAGCGGCGCATCAGCTGCGCACCCCGCTGGCCGGGCTCAAGACCCAGATTCAGAGCATGGCACGCGACGGTGTTGCGCCGCTGGCGCCCGTCGAGCTGAGCACGCTGGGACGCAACGTCGATCGCCTGATTGGGCTCGTGCAGAAACTGTTGGCGCTGGCCCGTGCTGAACGAGGCCGCGAACCGGGCGGCGGTTGGTCGGATGAGAGCTTGACCGAGATCGCGCGGTCGGCCGCTGAAGAGATGGCACCGCGCGCCATAGCACGGGGACTCGAGTTCGAATTCGACGACGGCGGCAGAGCGGTGCGGCTGCGGTGTGATGCCGCCAATATCCGCGAGCTGATATTGAACCTGCTCGAGAACGCGGTACTGTATACGCCGGCGGGGGGCACCGTCGCGCTGGCGGTTCATGCCGAGCCGGATGGTGCACGGCTGGTGGTCCGTGATACGGGTCCCGGCATTCCCTGTGACGAACGCGAGCGGGTGTTCGAGCGATTCTACCGGATCGGCGGCACCGGCGGAGACGGCAGCGGGCTGGGACTTTCGATCGTGAGGCAGATCGCCGACGAGCACGGCGCGGCGGCGGTCATCACGGACGCCCCTGGCGGCGGAGCGCAGATCGCCGTGACGTTTCCGGCCGCAGGCGCGGGCGGACTGCATTCGGGAATGGCAGCGACATGAGCATCGACAGGATCATCATCGGCACGCGCGGCAGCAAGCTCGCGCTTTGGCAGACCAACCACGTTGCCGAGGCGTTGCGCCGCCGCTATCCGGCCCTACGGGTAGAGATCAAGGAGATCGTGACCCGTGGAGATCTGACGCAGGCACAGGGCACGCCGCTGCCGAAGATCGGCGGCAAGGGACTCTTCACCGCTGAGCTGGAGGATGCCATGCGGCGCGGTGAAGCCGATCTGGCAGTGCACAGCCTGAAGGATCTGCCTACCGCAGCCGACGCAGTGTTCGAGATCGCCGCCGTGCTGCCCCGTGCCGGTGTGCGCGACGCGCTCTTCAGCGGGGGCGCGGTGAAGCTCATGCAGCTGCCGGCCGGAGCGGTCGTGGGCACGTCCAGCCTGCGGCGCAGCTCGCAACTAAGAAGGATTCGTCCGGATCTGGTGTACCGTTCGATCCGCGGCAACGTCGATACCCGCATCGCCAAAACCGCCGGAGCCAATGCGGAGTATGCTGCCACGATCCTGGCCGAGGCCGGGGTTGATCGGCTCGGGCGCTTACATGAAGCTAGCGAGATCCTGGATATCGAGGTCATGCTTCCCGCTCCGGCCCAAGGTGCGATGGCGGTACAGTGCATGAGCGCGAACAGCGAGCTTCGCGCACTCGTCGCCGCTCTCGAATGCTCGAACACGCGCGCCGAGACCGATGCCGAACGTGGATTTCTGGCCGAGCTGCAGGCGGGGTGCAGTACACCGGTCGCGGCGTTGGCGCGGGTAACGGGTGAGGAGCTGAGCTTCCGTGGAAGGTGCCTCTCGCACGACGGCAAGGAATGTATCGAGGTGAGCGGAAGCGGCCGGCGTGATGGCGCGGCTGCACTGGGCCGCAGCATGGCGCAGGAGGCTAAACGCCGCGGCTTCGATCGCTTGGAGCTGCGCGAACCGGGCTGCGACCAGAGCTAAAACACCGCACCAACGTATTGATCTGACCATACTATTTTCCGAAATTCTTTCCGCTTCACTCGCGTTGGTCAATTCGCCGACCATTCGAACAGTGGCCCCTCGCACGGTGTGAGGGGTGTGTGGTCGTGGTGATGGCAGGGATTAGCCTAGGCACAAATATCTCGTCACAGCAGGCGCAGCGGCGCCTCGCTGACACCACCACCTCGCTCGCGCGGGTGTTCGAACGGCTGTCCTCCGGCCAACGGATCAATCGCGCCTCGGACGATGCCGCCGGGCTCGCGATCGCCGATGGCTTGCAGGCCAAGAGCCGGGTCTATACCCAAGGCGTGCGCAATCTCAACGACGGGATCTCGGCGCTCAACATCGCGCAGGGCGCGCTGCAGGAGCTGATGAACGTCTCGATTCGCCAAGAAGAATTGGCGGCACAGGCGGCCAACGGGGTGTACACCCTGGCTCAACGCAAGGCGCTCAACACCGAGGCAAATGCTCTGGGTGACGAGTTCAACCGCATCGTGCAGAGCACCAGCTTCAACGGAGTACAGCTTTTGGATCGGTCGCTCGGCAACCTGAGCCTGCAGGCCGGCTTCGGGACGGCCGAGTCATTGTCCTTCGCGATCGGAGACTCGCTGGCTCGCAAGGTCGGCACCGGAAGCTTCAACTCGACCGGCACCTTCAATCTCGGAGCCGATACCATCGTCAACACCGTCAATGTCGGTGACGTGAACGGCGACGGTAAGCTCGATCTGCTGGTGCTCGATCAGTACTATTCGGCGCTCTATACCTTCATCGGCAACGGTGACGGGAGCTTTCAGGCACCGCACTCGGCGATTCCCACGGGCGTGTATGCCTTCGGCGGTGGAGCGAGCGTCGATCTGAACTTGGGGGACTTCAACAATGACGGGAAGCTCGACCTCGCCGTTCTAGACGGGGTCTTCCTGGGCAACGGCGATGGCACCTTCCGGGACAAGATCACGATGAGCTCGCTCGGCGGCTTCGAGCAGCTGCAGGTCGGCGATTTCAACAACGACGGCCGGCTCGATATCGCCAAAGCCGAGATCTTCCAAGATTCAGTATTCTTATTTCTCGGCAACGGTGACGGTACCTTCGTGGCACCGAAATCCAGTGCGCTGTATTTGCCAGCGAACATCGAGGTTGCCGACCTCAACAACGATGGACGGCTGGATGTGGTGACGACGAGCGGCGGCGGCGGAACATTCGTGTTTGCAGGAAACGGGGACGGCACCTTCAGAGCCGCCACCACGATTCTAAGCGCGAGCGTCGGGACGCAGTTCGGCGATCTGAACGGAGACGGGTTTCTGGATGTCGTGGCGAGCAACAGTACCGTGGCCCTAGGCAACGGCGACTTCACCTTCAAAGCTCCCAGAGCGCAGAGCGGGTTCTCCTCAAGCAGCGTGCAGCTCGCGGATATCGACAACGACGGAAGCCTCGATATCTTCTCTCCGACAGGAGTGCTGCTCGGCAACGGCGACGGTACTTTCAAGTCCCGCATTCCGCTGGTCAGCGGCACCACGCTGAGCGTGCGTGCCGGCGATCTGGACGGTGATGGGGTGCTGGACCTGATCGAGAACGACTACGTCGGTGGGCCCGCCGGCAGCAATGTGCTGGTCTTCAGCGCCAGGACCACCAGTAAGACCACGATCGCGCGCCTGAATCTGCTCTCGCAGCAGTCAGCACGTGAAGCGCTGACGATCGTCGCCGCGCAACGCACCAGGATCGCCAACGAGCTCGGCGCGATCGGCAGCACCCAGAGTCGGGTCGCGGTGGCGGTCAACAATCTCTCCACGACGAATGTGAATCTGCTCGCTGCCGAGGGTCGCATCAGAGATGTCGATGTGGCCTCCGAATCGAGCGCGCTAGTGCGCATGCAGATTCTGCAGCAGGCTGCCGCCGGGGTGCTGTCGCAGGCCAATCAGCAGCCGGCGCTGGCGCTGACACTTTTGGGACGGTGAAAAGTACTGAAAAGTCGTCTGTAACCCATTGAATCAGCGAGAGTATCTACCGCGTTACTTTCGACTTTATTCGCTTAACCCGCAGCGCCGACTATCTGACGGTACCCCCCTACACGGTGTCGGGGGTGTGTGGTCGTGGTGATGGCAGGGATTAGCCTAGGCACAAATATCTCGTCACAGCAGGCGCAGCGGCGCCTCGCTGACACCACCACTGCGCTCGGTCAGGTGTTCGAACGGTTGTCGTCCGGTCAGCGGATTAACCGCGCTTCGGATGATGCGGCCGGGCTCGCAATCGCCGACAGCCTGAAATCCAAGAGCAGGGTCTACGCGCAGGGGGTACGCAACCTCAACGACGGCATTTCGGCGCTCAACATCGCGCAAGGAGCGCTGCAGGAGCTGACTAACGTGTCGATCCGGCAGGAAGAGCTCGCCGAGCAGGCGGCGAACGGGGTGTACACCCTTGCTCAACGCAAGGCGCTCAACACCGAAGCCAACGCCTTGACTGACGAGTTCAACCGCATCGTGCAGAGCACCAGCTTCAACGGCGTGCAGCTTTTGGATCGGTCGCTCGGCAACCTGAGCCTGCAGGCCGGTTTCGGGACGGCTGAGTCGCTCTCGTTCGGGATCGGTGACGCACTGGCGCGGACGGTGGGAACGGGAAGCTTCGATCCTGCGGTAACGTTCGGCATCGGGCACGATGTCGGGGGTTACAATGTCGAAGTCGGGGATGTTAACGGCGATGGCAAGCTCGATGTGCTCGCTTCGGACAACAACTACATCGTGCACTTCCTCTTCCTCGGAAATGGCGACGGAACCTTCCTTGCGCCGCGCACAGCTATCTCCGGCTCGACCGTAGACAATGCAAAGTTCGGAGACTTCAACGGAGACTCCAAGCTCGATCTGGCGGATATCAACGGCGTCTATCTCGGAAACGGCGACGGCACCTTCAGGGCGATAATCTCGATGTATACGCCGAACACTGCTGAGTTCCTGACCTTGGGGGACTACAACAACGACGGCAAGCTCGACATCGCCAAGGCGGATTTTTTCGGGGATACCCTACTCACTTTCGTGGGCAACGGTGACGGCACCTTCCGCGCTCCGTCGGTGCTCGTACTGGAGTCGGCGCTCCTCCCCGCGAGCGCTGATATCAACAACGACGGCAAGCTCGATCTGCTGGCTACCGACAACTCCGGCAGTACCTTCACCTTCTTCGGGCGCGGGGATGGAACATTCGAGGCCGGACGCACGATCTTCGATGCGGCCTCCGGCCTCGCTTACGGAGATCTGAACGGCGACGGCAACGTCGATGCCGTGGCGAATTTCGGTAGGATTTTTCTGGGAAATGGTGACGGCACCTTCAAAGCTGTGGCGACGCAGTCGGGCTACTCGAACGCCGGCGCGGGGCTGGGCGACTTAAACGGCGACGGATTCTTGGATATCTTTGCAATCAACGGCATCAAGCTCGGTAACGGTGACGGAACTTTTCAGGCGCGTATCAACCTCACTAGCGGAAATCAGGCGGTGGTGCGCAGCGGTGATTTCAACGGCGATGGCGTGCTCGATCTGGTTGAAAACGATTACAGCAACCAACCGGCCGGCAGCAATATGCTGCTATTCTCGGCCAAGACCAAAGGGGTAACCACTATCGCGCGCATGAATCTGCTCTCGCAGCAGTCGGCACGCGAGGCGCTCACGATCGTAGCCGCGCAGCGCACCAGGATCGCGAATGAATTGGGCGCGATCGGCAGCACCCAGAGCCGGGTGGCGGTGGCGGTCAACAATCTCAACTCGACGAACGTGAATCTGCTCGCCGCCGAGGGCCGCATCCGGGATGTCGATGTAGCGTCCGAATCGAGCGCGCTGGCGCGCATGCAGATCTTGCAGCAGGCTGCTGCAGGAGTGCTGGCTCAGGCGAATCAGCAGCCGGCGTTGGCGCTCTCGCTGCTCAGGTAGTGGGCATCACCTTGCCTGAGCTTGTTAGGCCGATGGTGATCCGCTAGTAATGCGAAATGCCGAAAAAGCGCAAAGCTGCCATACGCGAGCTGCCCTCCACTTTCTGCGACACGCGTGCGGCCGGTGCCGAGGTGGACACGATCGTGCTGCACACCATGTGGGCGCCGGGAGCGCCGGACCCGTTTTCGGTCGAGACCTGCAAGCTGGCGCTCGATGCCAGCGAAGTTTCGGCCCACTATCTGATCGGCAGGACGGGTGATGTGTGGCGCTGCGTGGCGGAGGAGCGGCGCGCCTGGCACGCCGGGGTGAGCCGCATGCCCTTTGCGGACGATACTCGCGAGGCGGTCAACCATTTCAGCATCGGCATCGAGCTCATCGCCTCGTCCGACTCGGGTTGCACGGAGGAGCAGTACGGCGCGCTCGTGATGCTGATTGGCGATCTCGCCAAACGTCATCCGATCAGGAACGTGGTCGGCCACAATCACATCGCGCCCGATCGCAAGAGCGATCCGTGGAGCTTCGATTGGGCGAGGGTGATCGGAGATCTGAATGCCCGGCGGCTGAAGCTGCGGGTGGCGGGGGCATAAGGGTTTCGCCTAGCGCCGGAACGCGCGGCGCTACAGTGAAAGCGCCTCGTCGATCAGCATCACCGGAATCTCTTCGCGGATCGGATAAAGAAACCGTCCGTCGGCGCGCAGCAGTCCGCCGTCGATGCGCTCGGTTACTAACGACCCCGACCGGGTACGCATCTCGCCACGCGAAATGCGGTCGTTCACCTCGGCTATGCGCTCGGCCGGAAGCAGTGCGACAGAGCTCTTGTCTTCGGGACACACCAGGATTTTGAGCAGCAGATCGTTCAACATGACCCGACTGTAACCCTTCCGGCCGGGCCGATCCAGCCGGCGTTCTATTATATGCGCTGTGTTTTGAAGGTCTTCGCGCGGCGCTGCGTTAATTCCGCACACCGTGCGAAGATCGAAACAAAGCCGGATTTTGCCAGACCCGGATCCGGTCTATGTTCAATGCGCATTTGGCTTCGCTCGTATCAGGCAGCCCAGAAGTAAGTAGTACTCGAAACACTACCTCTGCCCTTGGGAACTTATGCGAAAGGAGATGCTCCGACTCGCCGCGCTCGCGCCTGCTGTGGCGATCGTGTGCTCGGAGCTCGATTGGAGCAGGGAGCTGATATTCCCCTCCACGAACGACCTCGTACACCGCTCGGTCGTGGACGAGCTGCGCGCTCCACACAGCCGCAACATCCCGGATGCCGAGCTCCTGAAACAGCTCCCTGACTTTCTGCACGATGTTCCGGACGTCGTGCGTATGGAACCGGAGAGTAGCGTCCAAAACTCGAACGGGCCGGCACATCCCCGCGACGTCATTCTGGTGAATGGTCTGCGGATCAACCCGCAAGTGCTCTACTGGATGATGCGCAGCACCACGGAGGTGTTCGGCCGCCCGGTGGTGGCGGTGGTCAACGACGAGGAGCCGGCGCTGGATGATGCAGCGGAGGCCGGCAAGGTCAGATCGTTGGCGCACTCGTTCCTCGGGCTGTTCTCCTCGGACCTCGGTGCCAAGGTCGAATCGCAGGCGGTTAATACCCTGTCCGTGGAGCTGGTCGATCGCGCCGTAATGAAGAACGAAAAGGTGGTGCTGATCGGTCACAGCCAGGGCGCCATCATCTGCGGCAATACGCTCGATCTGTTGATGCGGGACGACTCGCCGCTCGATGCCGGCCAGAAGTGCCGCCTGCAGCAGAACGTCAGTATCATGCTGATCGGTTCCGGAGAGCACCGCATGCCGAACGGATTCGTGGCCGTGCAGTACCATCTGGATGACGATCACGTCGCCGATCTCGCAAGATCGATCGGCACCTTCATCGACCGGCCGGGATCTTCTCCGGCCGAGCTCGTCACCCTGCCGATTGGCGGGCATCACTACGGTCCGCATCTTTCCCGCAACGCCGAGTTCTTCATCGCACGCAGCAATATCAACGGTGAGATCGCGGGTGGTTTGGTGGGCGGAAGGCTGGCCACCTCGATCGAGCACGGGGATCTTTCGGACTACTCTCATCAGCAGATCATCGAGAAGATGCTCGCGCGCGGAGACCGCGATTTCGCCCGTGTGTTCTTAGCGCACGTGCACAAGGGCAAGATCGGAAACTACCTGGTGCCGCACCTTGCGGAGCTGGAGACCCTGGCCAAGTAGGCAGAAAGCGGGCGTCTTTGAGTAGCGGGGCGGCAGCCGGTAGAATCAGCCGGGCACTCGACTCCCGGATAACCAACCATGCGCGGCAACGCCGTCCAATCCGAAGATGCTCCTTTGGCCGCCGAGATCGGAGCGCTGTGCCTTCGGATGATCGCGCTCTCCGAGCTGCCGTCGGAGGAGCTGCCCGATCCGGCTGCGCGGCAGGAGCTCGCCGATCTCAGGGTCGAGGCGACGGAAGTCTTGCAGGAGTTCGATCGCAAACGCGAACGGCTCAAAGATATGCTGGAGGATCTTCCGCTGAACGATCTCACCCCTTCATCCGCGTTTGCCGCTCTGGCGCCCTTTGGAGGTGACGGTCTCGTGCTGCTGATCGATCTGTTGGCCGAGCGCCGGTCGACCTGGAAGGCGGCCATGCTGCTAGCGAATCTGGGAAACCGGGTCGGTGCCGCCGTTCCCTCCTTGATTGAGTGTCTGAGAGATTCGGCAGATCAAGCGCCCGAGCCGGTCGTGCGGGCGCTCAGGGCGGCCGGACCCGCCGCCGCACCAGCCATGGAGGCTCTGTGCGCAGTGCTCGAGCACGATCAGGACGAACATACCCGCGTGGCAGCAGCGGATGCTCTACAGGCGATCGGCGTACCGGCCGTGGCTGCACTGCTGAAAGGTCTGAAGGATCCGGAACCGAAGGTACGGGTCGCCGTGATCGAGGCACTGACCGAGATCGGTCCGAAAGTGAAGCGCTGTGGCGCCGGAGCAGTCGCCAAGCTGCGAAAGATTCTCGCCGACGAAAACGAAGACAGCGACGTCGTCGAAGCTGCCCACGACGCTCTGGACGCGATCGGCGCGGCGAAGCAATGAGGGATTGCGGTAATCTAGCCCTGCTGGGTGCCTTCTTCCTCTTCCAGATCGAGCTCATAGCCCCGCACGTAGTGCGAACGGATCGGCGGCAGCAGCACGCTCGGGCGCTGCCAGGTCGCGATGCAGAGGTTCTCCTCGGCGCGTGAAACAGCGACATAGAGCGCATTCCTGCTCTCGTCACCCTGCGGATAGGTTTTCATGCTCGGGTTCCAGATCGCCACATTGAGGAACTCGAGCCCCTTGGCCTGCACGACATCGGTTACCACGATGCCCTCGTCGAACGAGAAGGAGTAATCGTCTCCGAGCCGCACCGCCGAGCCGAAGGTCGGTACGAGAAACGATTGCGCCAGTTTGGCCTCGGCATGGGTACGGCAGATCACGGCCGTGAGCGCGTCGGGATACTTTTCGATGGCGCGGCCGAGCCAATCAATCAGGGCTTGAATCCCCTTGGCCTCCGTCTTGGCCTGGAACCAGATAGGAATGCGGCCGTTCCGTCCCTGCGTGGCCGGCGCGCGCTTCTGGATATAGTCGGCCAGGCGCATGATCTCGATGGTCGAGCGGTGACTGACCGTCAAGCTCACGAAGTGCGACAGCGATCCCGAATCATCCCAATGAGCGCGCAGCTTCTCCCAGCCCGGAAATCCCGCGCCGGCGCTCATGCGTTGCGCCGTGTCGCCGACCAAGGTCAGCTGCGATAGCTCCTGCACGCCGCTGACGATACAGGCCAGCTCTGCCGGACTGAACTCCTGCACCTCGTCGACCACCAGCTGCTTGTATAGGCCGTCGCTGCCGGTGTGCAGCCGTAGTGATCCTTCCCGCACCTGCTGCACGCGCAGCAGCAGGGCGTCGTCGGCCTGATCGAGGCAGTGCTCGGCGAGGTTTTGCACGGTGCGCGCACGCGCCGCGACGATCGCATCGGCGTTGAGCAGCTTCGATTCGTCCTGGGCCAGAATCAGATGCGGGCGGGCGAGCACGGCCGGCAGCAGATCGGCCGGAGCAAGCTCGGTGCCGACCGCCAACTCTTCCAACACCTTGAGCACGGCCAGCGATCGCTTCACCCGATCTACGGTCGCGGGAGTCGGCTCGCTCGAACGGTTGATCTTCGGAGGCGAGGTGCCTTCCTGCACGAACGCAGGGGCCAGCCGCGCGACACTGAAGCCGGCCAGCTCTTCGAAAGTGAGGACGGCGACCCCCTCGATATCCATGGCCTTGAGGGTGCGCTCGATGTAGCCCTTGAGCACGCGGCTGAGTGCAATGACGAGACAATCGCTCGGGGGTACTCCCAGATTGTCGGCATGCAGCAGCCACGCCAAGCGGTGCAGAGCCACCGTGGTCTTTCCGGAACCTGCGATGCCCTGGATTAGGATCGCGGCCGAGGCATCTTCCGTAATGGTGCGGAACTGATCGGGCGTGATCAACGGCAGAATGCCGGGCAGCTGCGAGTAGCTCCGGCCGGCGCGCTCGGTGCCTGATCCCAGCGCGCGCCATCCGGAAGGATCTTTTACCGCTGTGCCGTGCCGGCAGGTGACCTTTTTGAGCGTGCGTTTCTCAATCTCGACGGAGTTCCTGAGCTTGATCCTGCCGGAGCGTTCGCGGCCCTGAATCTCTTCCGAGTATTCGTCGCCCTCCCGGTACTCGTAGTACAGCTTCGAGATCGGTGCCTTGCGCCAGTCGATAATTCTGCAATCGGTGTTGGCGGCGACACCGATGCGATACTCCATCTCCTTGGGCTGTCCGTTCAGCTGCTCCTCGACCAGCAGCCGCGCGAAGTAGGGCTTCTCAATCAGCCGATCGAGCACCTTGATGTCGTTGTGGTGCTTGTCCTTGAGCGCGTGCGCCACCGCCTCGTCTGAGGCCAGCAACGCTTTCTCCTCATCCCGTCTGGTGGCCACAATCGCCGCCGTCAGGTCCATCGCCCGGGAGGTCTCTATACGTGAGCGATCTATTAATGTATCCCGCTGCTCCAGCAGTGAGCGCTCGACGCCCGCGAGCGCGAGCTCTTCGGCGTCTACGCTGGCTTGGAGGTCTGGTGGCAGAGACATACGGGAGTTACGGCGCGGCAAAGGGCCGCGGCAAGCTAATAGATAGTTATCGGTCCGGCAAGGGAAGGAGGCTGCTGCTGCTTATACCGGCGGCAAATGCGGGTAGGCCCGCAGGCTTCTCTCATCCCGGCTTGCATGTAACTATAGCGCCGTATTAGGTAATATCCGTCCGCTTCTATACAAGCTATCCTCGCCCTGTTTTAGCAATCCTGACCTATGACATCCCCCGGTAATTCTCAGCAGGGTGCGCAGAGACTCCTCGATCTGTTGGGCTCGAAGCTCGGCAGCCACATTCTCTCGGCGGAGCTCAGCCTGGGCGACGCGGTGGTGACCATCGATCGTAAGAACATGAACACGTTCTTCAATCTGCTGAAGGTCGACAGCGAGCTGCAGTTCAATCTGCTGAGCGACCTGACGGTGGTGGATTGGATGGATCAGCGGCCCGAGCGCTTCGAGGTAGTTTATAATCTGCTCAGCATCCCGAAGCTTCACCGGCTGCGGGTCAAGATTCCCGTGCCCGAAAGCAGCCCGGAAGTAGAGAGCCTGGTCCCGCTGTGGGGCGGCGCGAACTTCATGGAGCGCGAGGCTTGGGATATGTACGGCGTGACCTTCAAGGGGCACCCTGACCTGCGCCGCATCCTGATGTACGACGAATTCAAGGGGCACCCCTTGCGCAAGGACTACCCGGTGCAGGGTAAGCAGCCGCGTATCCCATTGCGATCTCCCGAGGTGCGCAACACGGCAGTGGACATGCACCGCCAAGAGCTCGGTACGCTGGTAAAGATCGGCGCCACGAAGGATCGTGATCAACACAAGCACTGAAAACTATGTCTGATCTCTTGAATGTCGATTACGGGGTAGGGGGCGTCACTACCAATCTGCGCGCGCACGAGCTGGGCGACGATCTGCACTCCGAGACCATGATTCTCAATATGGGGCCGGCCCACCCTGCCACGCACGGCACCGTCAGGATCGTGGCGGAGCTGTCGGGGGAGCGCATCGTGGATCTCGATGTCGAGATGGGGTACCTGCACCGCGGCTTCGAGAAGATGTGCGAGACGGTCGATTACAATCAGGTCATGCCGTACACCGATCGGCTGAACTACGTCTCGCCGCTGATCAACAACGTCGGCTGGTGCCTGACGATCGAGAAGCTGCTCGGTATCCGCGTGCCGAAGCGCGCCGAGTATATCCGGGTGCTGCTCTCCGAAATCTCACGGGTCAGCGATCATCTGACCTGCCTAGGCGCCTCCGCCATGGAGCTGGGCGCCTTCACCGTCATGCTTTACATGATGCAGGGCCGCGAAGCGTTGTGGGAGCTGATCGAGGATGTGACCGGCGCACGGCTCACGATCTCGTACTGCCGAGTGGGGGGACTGAAAGCCGATCTGACCCCCGGTTTCAAAGAGAAAGCGCTCAAGGCTTTTGCGGAGGTGCGGCGTCATCTCGGCAACTGCGACCGGCTGCTGAGCAAGAACCGTATCTTTCTCGACCGCATGTGCAATGTCGGCAAGATTACGGCGGAGGAGGCGGTCGACCTGAGCTTGGCGGGGCCGCTGCTGCGCGCTTCCGGAGTTTCGTACGATGTGCGCAAGGCCTTCCCCTATAGCGCGTACGAGGAGTTCGACTTCGAGGTGCCGGTCGGCACCAAGGGCGACAACTACGATCGCTTCTTGGTGCGTTTCAACGAGATCGAGCAATCGATGCGGATCAGCGAACAGGCGCTCGCGCGCATGCCGGATGGCCCGATCTCGGTCGATGATCCGCACGTGGTGCTGGTTCCGAAGGACGAGGTCTATCGCTCGATCGACGGCATGATCAACCACTTCGAAATGGTGATTAAGGGAGTGCAACCGCCCAAGGGTGATGTCTACCTGCCGGTCGAGGGCGGTAACGGCGAGCTGGGATTCTACACCATCTCCGACGGCACCGGCCGCCCATACAAGGTGCACGTGCGCGCCCCGAGCTTCATCAGCATGGGCGCTGTGCGAAAGATGCTGCTGAACGCCAACATCGCCGACCTGGTGCCGACTTTCGGCATGGTCAATATGATCGGCGGGGAGTGTGACCGATGACGACGACGAGACTTTCCGAGAAGGCCGAGGCTCGCCTCGAAGAGATCAAGAAACAGTATCCGTCCGCGAAGTCGGCCGTGATGTCGGCGCTGTACTTGGCGCAGGAAGAGCTCGGGTACGTCACGCCTCAGGCTGTCGACTGGGTTTCGGAGCGGCTCGGCATCGCGCCGGTGCACGTGATGGAGGTCGCGACCTTCTACACCATGTACTACAAAAAGCCGGTGGCGAAGTACCACGTGCAGGTCTGCAGGACGCTCTCATGTGCTCTGTGCGGCGCGAAAAAACTCTCCGAGCATCTGCACAAGCGCCTCGGCCTGAATCCCGGCGAGATCAGCAAGGACGGCATGTGGAGCTACGAAGAGGTGGAGTGCCTCGGCTCGTGCGGCACCGCGCCGATGTGCGAGATCAACGACCACTACTTCGAGAATCTGACCGTAGAAAAATTCGAGCAGGTGCTGTCGCGGATCGAAAAGGAGCAGCCCGATCTCAGGCTCTCCACCAAAGACGACAAGCTCGGCGCCGGGTTGACCGGATACACCAAGTCGGAGATCGCATAGGCAGCGCATGGGGAACCACAAGCGTATTCTACTGACCAACATCAACGAACCCAACCAGCACACGCTGGCTGGCTACGAATCGCGCGGCGGCTACAAGGTGATCCGCAAGGTGCTCGGCATGGCGCCGGCGGCGGTGCTGGACGAGGTCAAGAAGTCCGGACTGCGCGGCCGCGGAGGGGCGGGCTTTTCGACCGGCGCGAAGTGGGGCTTCATCCCGCCGGCCGGAACCAAGCCGGTGTACCTGATCAACAACGCCGATGAGAGCGAGCCCGGAACGTTCAAGGATCGGATCCTGCTGGAGCGTGATCCGCACCTCGTAATCGAGGGCATGCTGATCGCCGCTTGGGCCGTGAAGTGTCATTGGTCGTGCACTTATATCCGCGGAGAGTACGGCTACCCCTATGTGCGGTTAGCCGATGCGGTCAAAGAGGCCTATAAGAAAGGTTATCTGGGCGAGAACATCTTCGGCAGCGGGTTCACGCACCATATGGTCGTGCACCGCGGAGCGGGCGCGTACATCTGCGGCGAGGAGACGGCGCTCTTGGAATCGCTCGAGGGTGCCAAGGGGCAGCCGCGGCTGAAGCCACCTTTCTTCCCGGCAGTACGCGGCCTGTACGATTCTCCGACGGTCGTCAACAACACCGAGACGCTCGCGACCCTGCCGTGGATTCTGGAGCACGGCGGCGAGACCTACGCCAAGATCGGTACACCGAAGTCCACGGGCACCAAGCTGATATCGGCTTCCGGACACATCAACAAACCGGGCGTGTACGAGATCGAGATGGGGTATCCGCTGCTGCAGTTCATCGAACAGGAGTGCGGCGGTGTGCGCGGCGGACGCAAGATCAAAGGGGTCATTCCGGGCGGATCGTCATTTCAGGTGCTGCGTGGCGACGAGCTGCAGGGCTTGACGATCGACTTCGAGTCTTTGAAGAACGCCGGGTCGGGACTGGGCTCCGGGGGCTTCATGGTCATGGATGAGACCACCGACATGGTCGAAGCGGCGCGCAATATCGCCCATTTCTACGCCCATGAAAGCTGCGGCCAATGCACGCCGTGCCGCGAAGGCGGTCACTGGATCGAGAAGATCTTCACGCGAATTTCCAAGGGGCAGGGCTTGCCGGGTGACGTCGAGCTGGCCAAGAGCGTCGCCGATCAGGTCGAGGGCCACACCATCTGCGCCTTCGGGGAAGCGCTGGCCTGGCCCGCGCAGGCCTTCATCAAGAAGTTTCCGGAGGAGTTCAAGGCGCGCATCGGCGACGCTCTGGTCGGGATCAATTCGCGCCGCGAATCGTTGAACTTTGAATTTGAGGGGGCGCACTGATGAACTCTCCTGCAGCATCCCCGAAACCGGCAGCTGAATTCGTCAATCTCAAGATTGACGGGCAGAGTGTCCGAGTGCCGAAAGGTACTAACGTCATTGAAGCGGCGCGCTCGATCGGAATCGAGATCCCGTACTACTGCTACCATCCGGATCTCTCGATCGCCGGCAACTGCCGCATGTGCCAGTGCGAGGTGAAGGGTCAAGGCAAGCTGGCGATCGCATGCAATCAGCCGGTCGCCGAGGGCATGGAGGTCGCGACCCAGAAGACCAGCCAGAAAGTAGCCGACGCGCAGGCCTCCACACTCGAGTTCATTCTCATCAACCACCCGCTGGATTGCACGGTGTGCGATCAGGCGGGGCACTGCAAGCTGCAGGACTTCCATTACGACTACAACGCTCGTCCGAGCCGCTTTCTCGAGAACAAGGAGCACAAGGTCAAGGCCGAGCCGCTCGGTCCCACGGTAATGCTCGACGGCGAGCGCTGCATCATGTGCACGCGCTGCGTACGGTTCTGCGATGAGGTTACCGGCACCTCCGAGCTCGGAATGCTCAACCGCGGCGATCGGTCGGTAATCGCGATTAATCCGGGAAAGGAGCTCAATAACCCGCTGTCGGGCACGGTGGTCGATCTCTGTCCGGTGGGCGCGCTGACCCACCGCGAGTGGCGCTTCAATACCCGCATCTGGTTCACCAAGCAGACCGATTCGATCTGCCCGGGTTGTTCGACCGGCTGCAACGTCAAGGTGGCGGTGCGCGACAAGCAGGTGGTGCAGGTCAAGGCCCGTCATCACGAGCTGGTGAACAAGGAGTGGCTGTGTGACGAGGGCCGTTACGGGTTCGCGCGCTTCCTGCCGCAGCACCGCGTCACCGCCGCATCCGTCCGCGGCTCCGCTGCGACGCTCGAAGCCGCGCTCGACGCCGCCAAGGCTTTGGCGGGAGGTCCCCCGATCGTATTCCTGGCGCCCGATCTCCTGACCGAGGAATACACGCTGCTCAAGAAGCTGATCGATCGCAGCTTCAAGGGCGCACGCGTGGCGGTTGCATACCGTGAGCGCAAGCTGACCCCCGTCGAAGCCAAGCTCATCAGCCCCGATTACGCCGCGAACTTCCGCGGAGCGGAATTCAGCGGTGTCGTGAGCGGCGATCTGGCGCAGGGCTATACCGAAGCGCTGCACGAGCTGCGCACCGGAGTCAAAAAGCACGTGCTCCTGATCGGGGATGCCGCGATTCTGAAGGCCGACATCGACATGATGACGTTGGGTATGCTGTCGCAGGCCGCTTCCTCGGTGGCGGTACTTTGCGACGCCGACTCGCAGCTCGCATCGGCAGCACAGGTGGTGCTGCCCGGCCGCAGCATCTTGGAGCGCTCGGGATTGCTGGTGAACCGCGCGCGCCGGCTGCAGTACAGCGACCGGGTGGTGGA
>JADMIO011294191.1_pt1 | contig 40818 bp, 49 predicted proteins | sample 8958161 | NCBI WGS metagenome assembly JADMIO01 (sample SAMN16585339, study PRJNA669376) | soil metagenome | isolation source: Crop rotation soil | place: USA: Cullars Rotation, Alabama | collected 2011
TCGGCGTCATCGGCGACCGGCGACAGATCGGCGTCATCGGCGACCGGCTACAGCTCGGCGTCATCGGCGACCGGCTACAGCTCGGCGTCATCGGCGACCGGCTACAGATCGGCGTCATCGGCGACCGGCGACAGATCGGCGTCATCGGCGACCGGCTACAGCTCGGCGTCATCGGCGACCGGCTACAGCTCGGCGTCATCGGCGACCGGCTACAGATCGGCGTCATCGGCGACCGGCGACAGATCGGCGTCATCGGCGACGGGCAAAGCATCCGCCGCCGTCGTAACCGGTCTCGACGGAAAAGCAATGGCAGGTGAGTTCGGTTGCATCGCTCTTGCTTGGTGGAACGAACGAGAAGAGCGTTACGAGATGCGATCCGCAGAAGTCGGCCAGGGCGACGGAAAAGACGGAAAGCTGAAAGCCAACGTTTGGTACCGGCTGAATGAGAAGGGAAAGTTCGTTCTTGTGAAATGACGATTGAGGCCGCAGTCGGTGATCTGATCAGCGTCGCGTTTCGACGCTTCGGCGGCGTCGGTCACGCGAGACCGGTGATCCTGAGACCAAGGGAAGGGAAAAATGCTGACAACGAAAATCGCAGTTCTGTTACTCGCCGTCGCGTTGTTCGTCGTCGCCGGTCTGACCGCTCAGTTAGTCGCCACATTGGAAAAGCAAAACGAACTGCTGCGAGAACAGAACATGATCTATCGCGAAGGATTGCGATGTAGAAAACCGATCGAGGATGAAAGATTTTTTCGACAGAAAGACATTTAATCCGGCAAATAACCCGGAGCATCAGCGGATCCTTTCGACACTTCGTGGTCAAGGTTCACACCGACTCGTTGTCGCAAGGGGCGGGCACCGCAGGGACGGAGCTCAAAGCACCGCGATGAAATGGGTGGTTGCGTCTGGTGCGAGGTCGGGCACCTTCCTTGATCTTGGATGCGGTAACTCGGGAGACGCATTGGTGGCAATGAAGCTTGGTTTTGATGCTCATGGCCTCGACTTGTTTCCGCCCTCGTACGACATAAAAGTTCCGTTCATTCAGTGTGACGTTGTCGATCGAATTCCATTCGACGACGACAGCGTCGATGTCGCGATTTCGCAAGCAATGCTCGATCTCATCGAGCCCGTTGCCCGCGATCAGTTCTTTCGAGAAGTAAATCGCGTTTTGAAGCCGGCCGGATCTTTCTTTTGCATGATGCAGTGGCTTCAATCGGGGTGGGGTTTTGATCGCGAAGAAGAGCGTGACCGTGCTCGGCGGGTGTGGCCCGATCTCTCGACGCGTAGCACAGGATTCGTATCAGTAAAGGGAGGTAGTTAGATGAGTGATCTAGTTGTGTTTGGTAGAAACAGGGCGGACATGCTTACCGCCCAGAATTCAATGATTGAATGGGCGTCCGGAGCTCTGACCGAGAGTCAGGCTCATCTTGCCGAGATAGTTCAAAATCTCGAGCTCGCAAATGCAAACGGCTGGCCTGTCGCCGGATGGGAAACGGAGCGTCGTCGGGCGCAAAAGAAAGTTGAGTACTACGAGAAGATTCACGGTGCTCTCGCAGCGGGCTACGTGATCGTTCCGAACATTCCCGTTGACGTGTTCGCGATCCGCACAAAGCGAACCTATCCCGTTCAGCAGTACGTCGAATCAACGAATGAGTTTGACGTCCGCGGAGATCGCACTCAACGCGGCCAGGCTCTTGCGATCGGCTCTGGAGAATACCACGACAGCGAACCTTTCCAACGTGCGGGAGAACACAAGACTTCCGAAGGCAAGACTATCTATGTTCAGTGGGCAGATAAATTCAATCCCGTCGATTTTCCGATCAAGGCGGTAATGCCGGTCATTCTTGAGGAAACCAGCAAAGCTCTCGCTCTGAAAATCTTCGATGAGGTTGGCATCAATCCCGGTCGACCTGGTTGGAGTCCGAGTCGCGTCCCGAACGTTCGCGGTGTAGATCCGATGGTGATCGGTCGCGTCGTATATAAACAACCTGATCGACGGCGCAACGGCGGAAAAATCGTTTCGTTCCTCATTACTTGGTGGCTGAAGCCGAGCGACATTTTGGTCTAGCGAGACGATGGCCATGCCCCACGGCGACAATCAGAGTTACGACGCTTTCCTACATGCCAAGGTCAGGCTTGCCGGTACCGCTGGCTTCGACGTCGATGACTCTGAGATCAATCCGATCTTGAAACCGCATCAGCGGACGGCGGTCCGCTGGGCTCTCGCCGGCGGCTGTCGTGCGTTGTTCGAATCATCGTTTGGTTTGTAGAAATAAAGATGCGCTCTCGTAGTTCAAAAAAGAAAAGCGGAAACGTTGCGAGCTGCGGCGCCGAGATAGTTCTTGGCGACTGTCTGGAAGTGTTGCGAACGATGCCCGATGAATCGGTGCATTGCTGTGTTACTTCGCCGCCATATTTTGGCTTGCGAAATTACGGCATCGACGGGCAGATCGGACTCGAGAACACGCCGCAGCTTTTCATCGCGAAGATGGTGAAAGTTTTCGAAGAGGTTCGTCGCGTACTGCGATCGGATGGTGTTCTGTTTTTGAACTTGGGCGACAGCTACGCCGGATCATGGGGAAACTACGGAGGACAGAATCGAGGCAACGGTTCGCAGCGTGATATTGGCGTAGGTAGTTCGGTTAAAGATCAAGAAAAGCGTAACGGATCGTTCCTGCCGCCGACTCATAATGCTGAGGGATTCAAACCCAAAGACCTAATGCTAATGCCGCACCGAGTGGCGATAGCTTTGCAGGAAGCTGGCTGGTGGGTTCGCTCCGATATGCCTTGGGTAAAACGTTCCGCGATGCCTGAGAGCGTCACGGATCGCCCAGCGAAGGCATTGGAGTATGTGTTCATGCTGACGAAATCGGCGAAGTATTTCTTCGACATGGAAGCAGTGCGGGTCAAATCGGATTGGGACCGCAATCACACGAAATTCCCGGACGGATGGGATACGACGGTCGGCAACGGCAATCACGGCAGCTTCAATAAAGAAGGTCGGAGCAAAGGTCTAAAGACCGCCGATCAACCTGCAAGCTGGAAGGGCTCGTCGTTCACGAAGGGTAAAACCGCTGAGCACCAACTCGGTCGAGCCCAAAAGGATCGTGATCGATCGCTACCCAGTAACCGCAACGGCATCACAGAGCATCTGGATAACACTGCGTCCGGATCACGAAACTTCCGGAACGCCGATCTTTGGTATTCGAGCGTGAAAGAACCGCACGGAATGGTTGGGATCGATGACGAACTCGTCGGTCTTGATGTAAATCCGAGTGGCTTCTCGGAGGCACACTTCGCGACCTTTCCGCCCAAGCTAATTGAACCGCTCATTCTCGCCGGAACGTCGGAGTACGGATGTTGCGCCGCCTGCGGAGCTCAGTATCAACGCGACACGTCGATCGACTACACCAATCCGGGAAACCGATCGACGAACGGACCTCGATCATCCGAGAGAAAGCACCTTCCACATGGCACGGCGGGCTATGAGCAACGGCTCGAAAAAATCACGACGACGGTTGGATGGCAGAAAACCTGCAAGTGCAAGACCGACGAGATCGAACCATGCATCGTTCTCGATCCGTTCAGCGGCGCGGGAACAACCGGACTTGTTGCACTCATGCATCGCCGCCGATATCTCGGCATCGAGCTAAATCCCAAATACATAAAGATCGCCGAAAAGCGACTAAGAGAACTGCAAGTGAAGTTGTTCTAGCGCTGTTTGTTTTGTTGAGTTTATGGCTGATTTTCGTTACAATAGGAACTGCGACAATCGATCCAATCTGGCGGGTGTTTTCCCGACAGGTTTGACGGCTCAATTCTCAGTTTCTAATCTATCAAAGACCTTTCGCAAAGGTTCGTCTGGATCGATTGTCGCAAATCTGATTCGTCGGCGAGCTGGAGCGAAGGGTCTTTGTGTTTTAGGGACACAAATGAAAATCAAACCGGAATGCACATTCGAAGGATGCTCTGATCCGCAACACGCAAAGAAATTCTGCAAGCGACACTATCAACAACACTGGGCGACAGGCTCAGCCGAAATTAGGCGACCAAACCCGCACGGAACACCCGAGCAAAGATTCTGGCGCTACGTGCAAAAAGGTGAGAGCCAGGATGCCTGCTGGCTGTGGACTGGAAACACCGATGACGACGGATACGGAAGCCTTCGTGTCGGCGACACACAGGTGCGAGCTCACCGCTTTTCATACGAGCTTCACTTCAGCGAACTCCCAGCGGATCGTATGGTGCGTCACAGCTGTGATAACCCGCCGTGCGTGAATCCTGCTCATCTGAAGATCGGTGATCACATTCAAAACATGAACGACCGCAAGCGAAGCGGTCACTACGCGAGCGGCGAGAATCATCCGATGGCGAAGATCACAGATGATGAGGCCGCTGAGATTCGTGAGATGGAAGGGACGTACGCTTTCATTGCGAATCACTTCGGCGTCTCGAAATCACTTGTCGCTCAGATCAAACGCGGCAAGCTACGGAGGACTGTGTAATGGCGAACTCGCTGCAATTCGATATCGTCGATCGTGCGATCACTCAATATTCGATGCCGGGTGAGGTCGTGTTCGATCCCTTCGCGGGCCTGATGACAGTTCCGTATCGTGCGATCGCACTCGGCCGCCGCGGCATCGGTGTCGAGCTCAATCACAGTTATTGGCGCGACGGCGTTTCGTACTGTCAGGCAGCCGAGGGTGGAGTGAACGTTCCGAGTCTGTTTAAATTGTTGGACGATCTCGGAAAGGACGAGGAAGAAATGGAGGCCGCGCCATGAAACAAAGTGAACTGCAGAAATGTGTCTCGTGTGGCAAGGGTGTAATGCACTCAGGCTGTCCAATCTTTACAAAGTTACGCTCCAACGAATGGCGGTGAATTTGCCCGCTGTTGAGAGACAGCACGGACTTGAATTGATGCTCGGGCGCAACGCAGCTCTCGCTGCCGTCATGGGCCCGGATGAGGACATCGCAAGTACCGCTCGAAGATCATAAGTTGTTCTTGGTCTGCCAAGACTGTTCGATCGGTACGTCCTTGGCCGCCTTATCCGAAACCGTGGCTATCTCCCAGGCGAGCTCAGAACATTCCTTGATCTCGGACGCTGATACTGACCGTGCTCAGTCCACAGATGCCGTTGAAGAATCTGAATTGTCTCGGGAAGCGTCCATTTGAAAAACGACCATCCGCAGCGATGGCACTTCGCCTCAAGCTTTGCACCAGGGAAGTAAAACCGCACCTTCATCGGCCCGGGAACAGGGAAATGAAGCTCGTGGTGATCCGGCCGCGGTGAGAAGTTGAGCATAGTTTTTTAGAGTTTATTCCTTCCGAATCCGAAAGGAAAATTTCACAGAAAGATGCCACGGAAAAGGCAGATCAAGCCAACCATATTTGCGAATGAAGAGCTCGGTGCGGAATCGACCGATCCTCTCATTCTTCCACTATTCGAAGCCCTCTGGTGTCTCGCCGATCGCGAAGGCAGGCTCGAAGATCGGCCTCAAAAAATAGTGAATGGTTTCGCTTTCCCTTACCGAAATATCACTGATCCCGACGGCATGCTGCAGTGGTTGCATGACCGTGGCTTCATCATTCGATACTCGGTCGGAGGCAAGCGATTCTTAGAAGTTGTTAATTTCAAGGCCCATCAAATAGGCGGCGGTATACATCCGAATGAAGTGCCCTCTGTAATTCCACCAATACCAACTACTTACCTAACGGATAACCTAGGTTATCCGCACGGTGGCACCTTGGCGCACCCTAGCAGTGCTCTTACTTCTTCTTCTTCTTTTCCCTCTTTGCCTTCTTCTCCCTCTTTGAAGAACGGCGGCCCAAAGCCGCCCGTCGAGAAAGATCCGATCGAACGGCGAATCTGGGAAGATGGTGTCGACCTGTTGGTGCAGAAAGCGAAGATGAAAGATGAATCCGCTCGACCCCTTCTTGGTAGACTCGCGAAACAATACGGTGAAGAACTTCTCGCCGAATCGATCGCCGTCACACTTACCAAGAACCCGGCCGAGCCGAAAGCGTTTCTCATCGGTGTGCTGAAGCACAGATGGAATCAAAGCCAACCGAAGGATGTGTTCATGAAAGGGCGTGCACCAACCGCAGAGGAACAGGCGGCGTTCGTTTCTCAGTTCAACTGTCCAGAATGTTTTGATCTCGGCATCGTTGTCGTGCCCTCGAACGAGATCGATTCGGTTGGTGGTGTTGTGAGCGTGGCGTGCGAGTGCGGGCAGCCACCGGTGAAGCTATGACGACATCTAACTCGCGGGTCCTTCCTGTGGAAAAAAGAAATTGCGGGTATCGCACCACTCCGAAGTATGAATAACTGATCAAATTTTTCGAAAATCATCAACGACGGTGAACATGTCATCCAGAGAAAAAGTCCAAACTTGGCGAGCAGCAAATCCGGAAAGAAATCGTGAGATTAATCGGCTTGCCGCCGTTCGCCGTCGGGCACGATTAGCCGGCACCGATCCAACGATCGCCGTGGCTGATTACCTTGCGAGAAGAATTCGGAGAATGGAAGTCAAGGCAAATCCACTGAGCGAGAAACGTTGCACTAAATGTGGAGAGACGAAGCCGATTGATTCGTTTGAGCCGAGGAAACAGTCTGTCGATGGTCGCGACAGCAACTGTCGGTCATGCCATAGCGAGGTGCGCAATCGGTGGGCGAAGCGGAACCGAACAAAGCTTGCCGCCCAAGCTCGTAAGCGGTTTGCAACGTCTGAAGCGGTGAAAGAAAATGGTCGAGCCAGAAGGCGCCGCAGACGGGCGAGGATGGCGAAGGTTGCGACCGATCTGACGCCGGATCAATGGACATCGATCAAAGAAGCGTACGGACATCGATGTGCATATTGCCATCGCGAGAAACCACTGACGCAGGACCACGTCGTTCCAATCTCTAAAGGCGGAGCTCATACAGCATCGAACATTGTGCCAGCGTGTCGAAGTTGCAATTCGAGCAAACAAGCCGCTCCGCCTCAAGTGGTTTTTCAGCCACACCTAATTCAATAAATAATGCCCGAGCCCACAACCCCAAAACCTTTCTGCCCCGAGTGCGGTGATCGTGTCGATCTGCACGCCGAGGACGGGCGCCTGGTGCAAGGTTGCGGGTGCAAGCAGACAAACAATGCCCGAGCTCACAATTGAAGATCGCCGCACGGCGTTGAACTTCGCAACCGCACTCGAATTCATGGCGGCCGGGATCCCCAACGCTTTTGTTCGTCGTGGAGCTCACCGACTAGTTAATCAGATCCGGATGCGGTACCGCTTCACGCCAGCAGAAAAGAAAGATTACATCGTCAAGATCGCAAAGGACCGCGGCGGAGTGTCGATCGCAGATTTGGTCAGGATCACTGAATACACGCAGCCGGAGACCTTCCGTCTAGTGAAGGAGCTCGAAAGTGAGGGTCGTGTGGAGTTTCGTGGGTGGCGCCCGCCGGGAGAAAAGGGTGGTAGGCCGGCGGCTCTACTCTTCGCCATCGAAACATAGTTTTATACCCCTCAACGGATAACCCCAACGAAACCCTTCTATCCTTGTCGGCGAGCGTTCTGTTCACCCGACAAGATGCAATCGAATAGCAGATCAATCCTCGTTTCCGCAGGACACACGAACGTTGTCGGCCTCGATCGCGGCGCCGCAGCGGGCGGTTTCATCGAGGGCGTGTTGACCACGGAACTTCGTGACGCAGTTTCAGCGAAATTACGCGAATTAGGACACAAAAACGTGGTCGAGGACGGTTTTGACGGTGAAAATCAGCCGCTTTTGAAGGCAATAAACCTCGCCCGATACTCGACGATCGCGGTCGAATTCCACTGGAACTCGTCGACCGATCGGCGAGCAACCGGCGTCGAGGTGCTTTGCAAGCCCGGAAAGAAGGCCCTCGCCCAGAAGATTGCGAAAGCGATAGCGATATCGACCGGGATCATGCTTCGCGGTGAATCTGGATGGAAAGCAGATAACAGCGGTCCGCACCACCGGCTCGGATTCTGCGAGGTCGGCGGCTTGATCGTCGAGGTGTGCTTCATTTCGAATCCCGATGACATGGATCGATATCGTGATCACTTCGAATCCGTGGTCGACAGCATCGCGAGAGTGCTGATCGCCGCATAGATTTTTGAAAGATTTCGGGGAGCTCCGGGCAAACCTGGACGGTTCATCAATCGAGTGACCTTATGTGAACCCACATTCGCCCACACCCGGACCGCGAAGCATTGAACCGCCGGCTTCGCACGTCGCCTTTAGCCTATGGAACTTCCCGAAATGAAATTTGATATGACCCCACTCACCCGCAAACGACTGATCACCGCGACGACGCTCCTTGGATCGCTTCTCATGATCGTCATCTGGGTGACGCTGGTGATCTCGATAGTCAAAGCGCTCGACGACGGACCGGCTCACCGGCCGAGCGAGTGGCAACACAGGAGATAAATTCTTATGGCTTTCTTATCGCAAATCGGACTGATGCTGCTCGGCGTACTTTTCGTGATCTGGCTTCGCGCAGCGTGGTCCGTGAGGGCCGCCGGCGACGCGTGGGACTGGCGATTCTTTCTGTTCTCAAACTTCTCACGGTTCGTGTTGAGTGTCGGCGGCGTGCTGATCCTCGGCACCGCGGCGTACCTCGATGCGGCGGGCGTTCAGTCCACTCTCGAGAAGTTCGGCACCGGCATACAGCTCGGAGCGGGTTTCGGATCCGGAGCGGTGATCGCCGCATTTCTCTTGATCGTGCCGGCGAGCGGCAAGAACATCCTCGTCGCATTACTGACGAGCTCGCTTCTGTTGTCGATGACCGGCTGCCCGAAGGCGGCAAGCAGCATTCGCAATGTGAAAGAGCAGTCCGCGAAGCTGAAGATCTACGCACGGAACATCCAGCGGGCGAACAACGACGGCTTTCGCTCCGGAGATCTCACCCGCGATCAACTATCGACGCTTACCAACGTCGTTGCGAAATTCCGCGGAGCCGTCCGCGTGCTTGATCAAGCGATCGATTCCGCGGAGACGGCGATCCGCGAAGGCGCCGATGTGAATAACGCGCTCGATGCGGTCGAGCTCGTCTTGAAGGATTCGGTTGTTAAAGCGTTCGATCAACTTGTCGAGACCGTCACCGGTTTTCCGGTTGTGAGCGATGAGGTGAAGAACTGGATCGCGGGCATTCGTCTCGCTCTTACTACCCTGCGGACGCTCTTCGCGGGAGTCCATTCAACGGGAGGGCTCATCAATGCTTGATCCTGCGAACGTCGCAAATCACATTAGGCGCATCGCAAAGGCGATCGCCGACGGAAGGATAGAGGCTCGTCAGATCGCTGAAATGTCCGACGAGCAACTCGAAGAGTACGACGCGAGACTCGCGTCAGAACTCGATGACGCGATCGCCGAAGGCGAGGCGTTGTCGCAGGAGCCGAAGTAGCCCGATGAAATCCCTATTCGTCACAACACTGTTTCTGTTGCTTTCAGTGTTCGTGTGCGGACAGGACGACTGGCCTGAAGGCGTACCGACGCCGGAGCCGACGCCGTACTACTGGCCGACTCCGTTACCCACACCGGAACCGACACCAGTTTGCGATCACACGTCGAACTCGGCGACGCGTTTCGAAAACGTTCGGTTGCTGCCGCCGGTGAAGATCAAGAATTTCGATCCTCGACGGATCGAATATTTGTTCGAGGACCGCGTCGGACTGCATGTCGGAACGCTCGTTGCCGACGAAGCGACGGTGATGCCGAAGGATATCTGGCGGGAATACAAAAGTCGGTATTACTGGATCTTGTACTGCGTGCTCGATGGTTACGTCTACACGATCGTCGAAGTCGCACCGGGCCAGATGATGAAAGAGAAAGTCTCTACCAAGGTGAGGTAACTATGAAAAAACTTACACTGCTGCTGCTCGTTTCCGTGCTTGCTATTGCGACGCTCGGATTCAAGTGCAGCAAATACCAGGTGTCCGAAGCTGCCGACAAGGCGGCCCACAGCATCGGCGTTCCACTCTCTCGAGTTGTCCGCGAGGTAACACCGAAAGGCGCCGTTCACTATGGCAAGACGCAACTCGCACCCGAGCAACTCGCCGCGATCGACGCTGGCATCGACACGCTGAATGCATCGGCGATCGAGGACGGATTCAAAGACACCGCTTTCAAGCCACAATCGTTTTACGAGATCTACACGCCGCCTTACGATTGCGTTCCGTCACCCGAGCAGCACATTCCTGCATTCATGGTGAACGGCGGATATCTCTATGACGGCACGGAGTGGGACCAGTACAACTCGAAAGGTCCCGACACGCCGCACCGCGATCCTGAAAACGGCCAGTGGATCGTCTGGAAGAAAGACGGACTCTCTGCAGTGTTCGCGGCGGAGATGGTGCTCTCGTTCGGAACGCCGGGCTCGACCTCTCAGACCGGATGGATGGTCGTGTGTCCTGATATCTCGGTTCTCGCAAACGCCGTTCGTCACGGCGGCGATCACATCTTTCTTGCGAACTTTCCGTACACCGAAGAGTTTCGCAGCCGCGAACCGTACGACGTCTGGGTGTGGTTCAACTCGACCATCATTCACGGACCCGATCATCCGCTTCTGCCTCGCAATGGACGACTCGTCGAAACTGCTGTTGCGAGCCGGAGCCCGCCGACACCGGAGCCGTCCATTCTGAAGATCGAACCGGTGCTGGCCGACGTCGCGAGAGGCAGCGGCATCGATGTCGGACCGAATGATTTTCTTGTCAGCTCAAACACCACGTCGATTCGACCTGTCAAGTAAACCGGAATCGGCGGGACTATAAGCCCTCGGAGCTAACGAACATGCTGAAACCAGGCATTTCTCGCCGACAAATTTTGAACGAACAAACATCCCAACCATGGAATTCTTATCCCAGAATTGGTTTTCGTTGCTAATGTCCGCGGTGATCATCATTGAACGAGCTGTATCGCATGGAATGGCGAAGGCTAAGGTGCAAGAGATCATCTCGAAGGTAGAGGAAATGGAAAAAACGATCGATGTCGCGGTCCAAAACTTTAACGACCACACGTCCGATTCCGACAGCCATGTGACGAGCACACTTCTCGATCTGCTCAAAGAACGGAACGAGTACACGAAGAAAGAGCTTGCCGACACGCGGATCGATATCCGCCGCGTCGAAGATCTGCTCAAGAAGATGTGAGCGAGGAAAATATGAAATTCGAGATCTATAGATCCGGTGAGGAATGGGGATGGCGGTTGAAGGCGCGGAACGGTGAGATCATCGCCGTCGGTGAGGGCTATAAGAACAAAGCGGACTGTCTCGCAACGATCGATCTGTTGCAGTCGAAAGATACCGAGACCGCACCGATCGTCGAAGTCGACAGCTAGATGAACATCCACGTGAAAATGGTCGAGCGTCCGCCGGCCGCCGCAAAGATCGCAAAGCAGATCGACTTCGGCACCGCACGCGGACTGACTCGAATCGCCAAAGACGGTCAATCGGCCGTCTTAGGTGCCTTAAGAGGGACGTTCACGCTGCGCGGTACATGGTTCAACCAGAACATGCGTCACGGGATCAAGATCAAGCCGGCCAGGCCGACAGATCTTTCGAGTGAGGTCCGCACACTCGCCGACTGGCTCGAACCGCACGAGACCGGAAAAGACAAAGGCGCGACGAAAGGAACGCACGTCGTGGTGCCGACCGATCAGGTTCGACGAAACAAACGGATGATCATTCCCCGCGGTCAGCGGCCGCCCGGGCTCGGTGGAAAAGCTTTCGTCTTGCAGACGAAAAAAGGACCGGTGCTCGCACAGCGGATCACGCGGGGAAAACGAAAAGGGATCATCATCCTCTACGGACTCGAGCGTAGAGTCAGGATCCGAAAACAGTCGACGTTCTATGAGCCGATCGAAAAGGTCGTGCGACGTCGAGGGGCGGCGACAATCGAGCAGTCGATAGTCGAAGCGATCGCAACGATGAGATAGATGTCGACAGCAGCAGCCGCAAAACCAAAGATTGAACCCGACCTTCTCTCGATAAGCGAGATCGCCCGGCGTTGCGGGATCAATCGCGCCACCGCTGCAGCGCGTCTTGATGATCTCGGCTACGAGCCGCACGAATCGTCGACACCGAAGAACAAGCTCTTCGCGTTCGATGACGAAATGCTCTTCGCGATCAAGGCAGCGAAGGACAGTCTTTCGGCGGCGAAGATCCGCGACATTCGAGCGTCGTCGCAGTTGAAAGAACTGAAACTCGCCGAGGCCCGCGGCGAGCTCGTGCCGATGCACGAAGCGATCGACATCGTGCAAAAGATCGTCAGTGCGATCTATCAGGAATGCACCGTTCGGCAGCCGAAACGGATCGCCCCAAAACTTGCCAAAGCGAAAAACGTCGCGGCGGTGAAGAAGATCCTGAAAACGGACACGGACCGCATCATGAAAACCTTGCGGGAGAATTTCGAACGCTTCATTTCGTAATGGCTTATTCGTCCACAGCAAAAAAAGCGGTTCAGGCCGGTATCGAGCTTGCGATCCCCCACGAAATGTCGACACCTGAATGGGCCGAGACGTATCGCGTCGTTGATCGCGGTGCGCGTAAGGGCAGATGGTCGAATGAAACCGTTCCTTTCCTCGTTGAGATCATGGCGGCCGCGGATGATCCGCTCGTACACGAGATCATCTTTCAGAAATCCTCACAGCTCGGCGGCAGCGAGGTGATCAATAACATCATCGGCAAACGCATTCATCAGAGCCCGACTGAGATCATCTATTGCGCCGAGAAAGAAGATAAGGCGACGGCCTGGACGCAGGAATCGTTCGATTCGATGGTGCGTGTCACGCCCGAGCTCCAGAGACTGATCTCGCGAAAGCCGGAAGAGAACAACCAGAAGTACAAAGCTTTCCCCGGCGGCGGTCTGCACATCGTTTGGGCGACGTCGCCGGCAGAGCTTTCGTCACGTCCCGCCCAAGTCATCGCGTTCGACGAGAAGGCGGGTTACAAGCCGACGAAAGAGGGCGACGCCGTGAAGCTCGGTCAGGCTCGACAAAAAACATACGACGGCGAAGAACTGACGATCTTTAACTCGACGCCGCGGCGGTGTGATTGCTCGATGCCGAACGAAACCTGCGGCGATATCTCGCACGATTTCGAACGCGGCGATCAACGCGAGTATTACGTTCCGTGCCCTCATTGCAACGAGCTCCAGACACTGAAGTTCGGCGGGAAAGATTGTGCGTTCGGTTTGAAGTGGGATGCGGATGCACCGGAGTCGCCGTGGTATCTCTGCGAGCACTGTGCGGCGATCATCGAGGAGTTCGATCGCGAGGAAATGCTTTCGAAAGGTGAGTGGATCGCCGCGAAAGAGTTCAACGGCGTCGCTTCGTTCAAGATCAACCAACTCTACTCACCCTTCGTGTCCTGGGGAAAGATGGTGACCGACTGGCTCGAAGCGTGTCGCTCCGCGCTGAAGCTTGAGACTTTCACGAACACCGTGCTTGGTGAAGTTTGGAAGCCGGTCGAGCAGATCGAATACGAAGATCTTTCGTGGAACCTCGAAGCTTATCCGGCCGTCGTGCCGCCCGGCGTGCTTGTCCTGACCGCCGGCGTCGACGTGCAAAAGGATCGCCTCGAGTGCGAGGTTGTCGGCTGGGGCAAAGATCACGAATCGTGGTCGATCGATTACAAGGTCTTTCACGGCTCGCCTGGTATCGAGATCACAAACCACGATCCCGAGACAGACGATCTCGACACGGAACCGCTAAGCAGCGTTTGGGATGATCTGGCGACATACCTGATGAGCTCGTTCGTTGGTGTCGCTGGTCAGACGTTCCGCATCCAGTGCGTCGGTGTCGATTCGGGATATCTCGCGACCACCGTCTACAAATTCTGCAAGAGGTACGCCGCGAAACGATGGTTCGCCGTGAAGGGAATGTCGGATCCGTTCAAACCGATGCTGTCGAAGCCGACGCTCTCCGGTCGCAATCCGAAAGTGCGTCTCTTCCCGATCGGTACCAACGCCGCGAAGGACGACATCTTTGCCGCACTCAAAGTCGGAAAGCCAGGGCCCGCGTATTGTCATTTTCCCGATCGCCAGCCGTACAACGAAGATGCTCACATGAAGCAGCTCTGTTCCGAGCGGATGGTCACACACACCCGCGGCGGCCGGACGTACCGGGTTTATGAAAAGGTCGGTCCGAACGTTCGCAACGAAGCACTCGACGTGCGGGTCTACGCGACGGTCGCACGCGTGATCCTCAATCCGAATTACGACGCGATCGCAAAACGCAGATTGCAGCACACGGAACCGGCGGATGCTCCCGAAGCGATCGACACGCCGGCCGGCGACGAACCGCCGAAGAACGAACCGCCGACGAAACCGGAACCGAAGAAAGGCGGAAAGGTCATATCATTCCGCAGCAGCAGATTTCGGAGGTGAACTATGCGAGAGACAGAACCGACAACCATCATCAAAGGCGAACGGATCGAGTGGACGAGATCGTACTGCGATTTTTCAGCCGAGGATTACACGCTCGAGTACCGGTTCCGCGGTGCCGGTGCAGGCATCGACGTGAATGCAACAGCCGACGGAACTGCATTCAACGCCGTTATCACAAAAACCGCGTCCGCCGGATTCGGCGCGGCGGGTAAATATCGTTGGCAGGCGTGGCTCACCGAGATCGCCGATGCAAACAACACGTTCGTTGTCGGTGAGGGCGTCGTGACGGTGAAGGCGGGATTCGACACGGCCTCGCAAGCGGCCGTCGAGCTCCGCACGCCGGAGAAGATCGCCCTTGACGCGATCAACGCAGCACTCGCGAACGCGGCGACGTCCGATCAGATGGAATATGAGATCTCGACGCCCACCGGATCCCGCCGCATCAAGCGGATCTCGCGAACCGAGTTGATCACGCTGCAGAAACATTACGCCGCGATCGTGTCGCGTCAGAATCTCCAGGAGCGACTCGCGAACGGCGGAAGATTCGGCAAGCAGGTGAAGGTTTCGATGCGCAGCAGTTAAACGAGGAACGATCATGGAAAAACTATCAGACCATCTTTACATTCCGCCGATGGGCCGAGTGCTGGAAGAAGCAAAAGCTTCGAAAGCGAAACCGCGCCGACACGCGAAGCGATTGTATTCGGGTGCGAACGTAAATCGTCTTAACAGAGATTGGACGACCACACCGTACGCCGCGAATTATTCGCTCTACCGCGATCTGCGGATCCTTCGAGCCCGGGCCCGCGACATGTGCGCGAACGCCGGCCACTTTCGAAAGTTCCTCGCGATGGCCAGGTCGAACATCATCGGCCCGACCGGGATCCGCCTGCAATCGCGGGCGATGATCGGCAAGCGTCCTCATACGACGCTCAATGCGACGGTAGAGCTCGCGTTTTGGGAATGGTCGTTCGCGGAGAATTGTTCGCTGAGCGGAAAGCTGAATTTCGTCGCACAGCAAAATCTTTTCGTCGATCACCTCATTCGCGACGGCGAGGTCCTTGTTCAGCTCGTCGAGTCGGGTGCGTTCGGATTGCAGTTGAAATTTTGGAACGTCGATTATCTCGACGAGACGTACAACGAAGAACTGCGAAACGGAAACCGCATCATCATGTCGGTCGAGGTCGATGCGAATGACAAACCGATCGCGTACTGGCTGACAACGCCGGCGAGCGATATCAACTTCAGCCGTCGACGCGAACGACAGCGGACGCGGATCCCTGCCGAGCAGATGCTTCACGCGTTCATCATCACGAACGAAGAAGCACAGGTCCGCGGCATCACCTGGTTTCACGCCGGACTGCTCGAAGGCAAAAACCATCACGTCTACAAAGAGAGTGTGATCGAGGCTTCAAAGATGACCGCAATGTCCGGCGGTTTCATCACGAAGGAATCTCCGGACGAGACTGAATGGAGCGGAGCGGAAGATGAGGACGGCGTAGAGCAGGATATCGAGATCGACTTCTCGCCGGCATCGTTCCATCAACTGCCCGAGGGTTACGACTTCAAACAGTTCGATCCGAAACAGCCGACGCAGAATCATCCGGAGTTCGTGAAAACGATCTTGCACGATATCGCTGCGGCGTTCGGCATCAATTATTTTTCACTCGCCGGCGACATGTCGGCTGTCAACTATTCGTCCGCCCGGGTCGGGCTTCGCGAAGAGCGTGATCTGTGGCGCACATTGCAGAACTTCGTCGCGGAAGTTTTCTGCCGGCCGGTGTATCACCGCTGGCTTCGTGCGGCCGCTCTCGCTGGGAAGCTCGAGCTGTCGCCGAAGGATTACATCAACGTGCAGAATCCGAAATGGTGTCCGCGTGGCTGGTCGTATGTCGATCCGCAGAAAGAGATCAAAGCGGACGTCGAGGCGCTCGCGAACAATCTCACAACGCTCACTGATGTTCTGGCGGATCAGGGCGTCGATATCACGGACCACTTCGAAACTCTGAAATCGGAACGCGAGCTTGCTGCGTCGTACGGGATCGAGCTCAAGTACGGGCCGCAACCGGAGCCCGCCGCCGCCGAGCCCGATGACGATGACGAGGACAAGCCGGCGAAGAAAGCTGCGGACGACCGCGGTTATACGAACGGCCACGCGGAATTGATCCAATAGGTGGGGGTTTTATACCCCTCAGACCATAACCCATTTCTTCCTGTTGTACCTTCATAGCCGACTCAGCAAGACCCGCTGAATCGGCTTCTTTTTTCACCCTTATGCCCGACAGAACAACTGAGATCCTCGCACGCCTGCAGCGTGAGCCGATTGTCCGCACATTCACGCTGACCGTGGATCGTGCCAGCGACATCGACGAAGATGCGCGGATAGTTCGGCAGGTGGCGATCGTTTCGGATAAGCCAGTGGAGCACTGGTTTGGATTGCTCCGGCTGTCGATGAAGCCGAAAGCGATCCGCTCTGCTCGGCTCGATTCAGGACGAATGGCGGGACTCTGGAATCACAATCGTGATGATCAGCGATTCGTCATTGAGAACCCGACGAGAGGAAGCGATGGAATTATCCGTGCCGACTTCCGGTTTTCACGTTCGCAACAGGGAATGGACTTGTTTCATGACGTAGTCGACGGAATCAAGCAAAACGTGTCGCTCGGTTTTGCGGTCTACCACCTGGAACTGGAGAAGCAAGAAAAAGGACAGCCTGATCAATATTTTTCTGAGGACTGGGAACCGCTCGAGGCGAGCATGGTATCTATCGATGCAGACATAAGCGTCGGCGTCGGACGTTCACTCAATCCGCAAATCCCCGAAACAATTTCAAACCCCTCGCAATCAGAGCGAGCTATTTCGACTAAAGAGGAAAAAACAATGACACCTGAAGAGATTGCGGCCGCTGCCGCAGCCGAAGCATCACAACGAGCTCAAGAGACGGCAGCCGCGAATGCAAATCCGGCGTTGACCGTTGCCCGACAGATCACGGAATGGGGAGCCGTTCTAGGTGAGCCGGAATTGGCACGCACTCACGCTGCGATGGAAGGTGCATCTGTTGAGACCTTCATGGCAGCCGTTCGAGCGAAGCAGCCATCGACCGTTACGCCGCCCCCGGAAGCCGCGGCCGACGTCGCCGCACGCAACGGCGGTCCCGCGAATGTTCAACTCGCCCGCTCCGTTTATCGCGGCGGACAGATGAAAGCATTCAAAGGTGAGCGCGGCCTCGAACAAGCACACCGTGCCGGCATGTTTCTCTTGGCAACGCTCGGCGAGCAGGCCCACGCAATGCAGTTCTGCCGAGACAAAGGCATCAAGATCGAACGCGCCCACGGCGGCGGAACGAACGCTCTCGGTGGATTTCTTGTTCCCGACGAATTCGAGAACGTGATGATCGATCTTCGCCTTCAGTACGGCGTGTTCCGTGCTAACGCGAATGTCGTCCCGATGACGAGCGATACGAAGTCGCGGCCACGTCGCACCGGCGGTCTGACCGCTTACTTCCGACGCAGCGGCACCGCGGCGACGGAGTCAACGAAGAGTTGGGACATGGTCGAGCTCGTCGCCAAGCTCTGCAGCGTGCTCACGAAGTACGAGAACGAGCTCAGCGATGACGCTGTTATCAGCATCGGTGACGATCTGGTCAGCGAGATCTCTTATGCGTTCGCTCAGAAAGAGGACGAGTGCGGTTTCAACGGTGACGGTTCGTCGACCTATGACGGAATCGTCGGCGTCCGCAACAAGCTGTTGAACCTCTCGGCGACGCGAGCCAATATCGCGGGGCTGCAGGTGGCCAGCGGTAATGCATGGTCCGAGATTACGATGGCGGATATGCTCGGTGTTGTCGGAAAGCTCCCGCAGTTTGCGCGTCGAGCGGGCGGTGTGAAGTGGTACTGCTCGAGCGAGTTCTGGGCAAACGTCCTTCAGCGTCTTGCACTCGCAGTCGGCGGCGTGACGCACGCCGAGGTGGAAGGCGAGCTCAAGGAAGTATTTCTTGGCAAGCCGGTCGAGATCTGCGAAGCGATGCCGCACACCGAAGCGAACGACGTCGTGCCGATCTTGTACGGCAATCTCGCACAGGCGGCAATGTTCGGCGATCGAAAGGGCACCTCGATCGAGATGACGAACTCGGACGGAAGCGACTTTGGATCGGGCATCATGGCGATCCGTGGCGACACCCGATTCGACATCAACGTTCATGACGTCGGCAACGCGACAGGTACGGCTGCCGACAAGCGTCCCGGCCCGATCGTGGGACTGTTGACTGCGGCGTCGTAAACCGACAGCTAACCGGAATGCGGGCGGGTGAGATTCCCGCCCACTCATCAAAACCATCTCGAGGAAAAGAAAATGCAAGGACTGCAAAATGTAAAAACAGTTTGGATCACGAAGCCGGCGGCGATCGTCGATAACACGGCGTTCACAACCGATACTATCGACACGCTCGGGTTCCGTAAGGCCCGCATCGTTGTCGGGCTCGGGGCACTCGACATCGCGATCGCAGCGATGAAGCTGAGGCAGTCCGATGACTCGGGCATGTCGGGTGCGGCGGATATTTCGGGCGCCGATTTCAGCGTCTCGCCGCTCACCTTGCCATCGGCCGGTGCCGACAACAACCTGTACGCGATCCACGTTGATCTTCGCGGGAAGAAGCGATATCTCGACCTGTCGCTGACCGGCGGTGATGGAGCGGCCGGATCGTACGCGATCGCCTGGGTGGATCTCTACGACGGAGAGGAAGCACCGGCGTCTGCGGCCGAGCGGGGATTCGCGCAGGAAGCGATTGTCTAAATGGCGAAAACGAAGAAAGTCAGAATTACGCAGCGGGTTGGAAATCCATCTTCGGGTGTGATCATCCAACCCGGTGCCGTGGTCGAGCTTAACGAGACGTGGGCCGATCGATACATCGCCCAAGGTCAGGCCGAGCTCGTCGAGGAATCGCCGAAGCGGTCCGAGAAGTCGCAAAAGAAAAAGAGTAAATGAGCAACCTGACGATTCATGGAGTGCAAACTGCGGCCGACTGGGCGTCGGAAAATCCGGTGCTGCCGCAATTCGCGTTGGGTATCGAGCGTGATCCGGCGACTGGTGCCTACACGAAAGCGAAGCTCGGCGATGGCGTAACGGCGTGGAACGATCTGCCGTACTTCGATCCGGCGGGACTTGATTCACAGAAGGTCGATGGAACGGCGGGCGTGAAAGTCTACCGGGCGATATGCCAAAACGCGAACGACCCGCCGGATGTGGTGACACAAGAAAACTCAGTCGGGGCAATCGTTTGGGCTAAGGACGCGGCTGGGCGGCTCATCGGAACCCTAGCAGGAGCTTTCCCCTCGGCGGTTAAAACGTGGTGCTCGATAAGTCCAACGGTTGTGGCAGGCGGGGGTGGTCCTGTGGAAGTGACCTTAAAACGCAACGATGCAAACACGATTTATTTGAACGCGGATATTGCAGGAAACGCTTCCGACCTCCCGCTTAACGGCGACACGTTTATTGAAATTCTTGTCTACCCCTAAAAGCTATGAAAGTAAAAATCGCAACAGCAGCAGTTCTCGGTGAAGGCGACGATCGCAAGCGCTACGAAGCCGGCTCGGTCGTCGAAGTCACCCCGGATCAGTACGCACTCAATTCGGAGTGGATGACGCCGACGGACGATCCGCTCTTCGAGGCTCCGGCTCCGAAAGCGTCGACAGCGACAACGAGCGGCGGCCGGCAAAGCGACACGGCCTGATCCCGAATGATTGACAGATGGCGATCAGCGATGACGATCTCAATACATGTTTCTCGACCGATGACTTCGCCGTAGCAGCGGTCTTTGGTGTTGCAGGACCGGACATCACGGTCAATGGATATTTCACAGATGGATCCGATGCGACGGAAATGCTCGGGGTGAGGATCGAAGCGAGCGGCCCGAGCTTCATGTGCCGAACGTCTGAGATCGCGAGCGTCACACGCGGCATCACCGTCACGATCAACACAGTCTCCTACACCGTCGAGAAGATCGAGAAAACAGGAACAGGCGTCTCGGTCGTTTATTTGAAAACTCCATAGATGGCAGATTCGAAGCGGCAAAAGATCGTTGATGCGGTGATCGCCCGTATGAAGTTGATCAACGGTGCGGGCAGCTACTCGACGAATGTCGGCAGCCGCGTCGAGGATTCCAGAACGAACTGGCAGCAGAGCGAGATGCCTGCGATCAGCGTTTTCGACGGCGACGCGATCGCACATCCGACGTCTGAGGCGAACGCCTTGAGCACCATTCACGAAATGTCGGTGCTGATCAAAGGCTTCACCGAGCAGGGTACGACGGCCGCGAACTGCAGGACGCTGATGAAGGACATCCTCACCGCGATCCGCCAGGACGATAGGTGGACGGTCGGAGGCGTAAAGCTCGTGATGCAGACAAGGGCCGGAAGGGAGTCGATAACGCGGAATCCGGATTCCTTCGAAGTGGAAGGTTGCGAAGTGGAGATCATGATCCAGTTCATTACTCAAAAATTTAATGCGGAAGCGTAGGAGCAATCAATAATGTCAGACTCGACAATCACAGAAACTGCGAGACATTTTTACGGACACGGTCAGTCGTGGATCTTCCCGCGAACAACCGGCGGCGTACCGGATGGAACGGTTGCGACCGCACTGTCGCTGCCTGAGGTCGATTCGGTCGAGATCAATTTTGAATCCGAAAAGGTTGAGCACGTGACTAAGCGCGACGCGTTCGCATCGGTCAACCTCTCGGTCGTCAAGATGGTCAAAGCCACGGGCAAGTTGGTTTGCTCACAGCACTCAATGGATCTGCTCTCGCTCTATTTCTTCGGGACCAAGTCAACGGTCACTGGCGGCGCGGCGGGCGGCGCGGCTTTCACATCCGGCATCGTCCAAAATGCGATCGTGCCGTTTCCCGGAGACCGCACGCGTCTTTCCACCTTCACATCGATCGTCGACTCGGCCGGCTCGCCGGCAACGCTCGTGCAGGGCACCGACTATTTAGTCGATAACCAGGCGGGCGTGATCAAGTTTCTCATCGTCGCGGGCTTTACTCAGCCCTTCAAGCTGAACGGTACCGAGGACGCGGGAAACCAGGTGTCCGGCATCTCGCAACGCGTTCAGGAAAGATGGCTGCGACACAAGGTTATCAATATCGCGGACTCAGACGATGCCGGCGTGCTCGACGTCTATCGAATCCAGATCGATCCGGCCTCGAGCTGGCAGTTGATCACTGACGGCAATGAACCGCAGAAATACGAGATCGGCTTTCAGGTGTTGAAGGACACCACAAAGAGTTCGTCTGCGGCCGGTGGTCAATATTTCCGCTACGTCGAATAGACGCGGAATCGATCTTTTGAAAACTTACGGGCACTCCCAGCCCAATCGCCCTGGAAGCTTAAAAGCAAAAGCGGCCCGTCGGAGAATTCTGGCGGGCTTTTTCTATAAGGAAAAAGGAAAGAAAAACACATGCCACCAATCACAATTCACGAAGACAGAAAAACTGTACGACGAACGACCGCAACTTACGAGCAAATCGATGACGACGGCAATGTTACGCAGAGCGAAATCCGCGTTGAGTATTATTCGTACACGACCGCCAGATTAAGAGCGATCGTTGCGGAAAGGCAGCAACGCCTTAACGACGGCGAAGCTCTATGGCACGTCGATGCGCTTGTCGATCAGCTGCACGGCTTACCGGACCTAGTAGGCACTAAGGGAAAACCTCTCTTCATTCCTCACAACGGTGACGAAAAAAAGCGGACGGCCTCGCTGACCTTTCTCGACTCGCTTGATGTTCAAAACATTGAGGCGATCAAAAAAGCTATCGATGAGGATGCAAACCCAAAAGCACCGCCCGAGAAATAGCCGAATGGCTTAGAACCTCGGGGAAGCTAGGCAAACAGCCAGACGGAAATCTGATTTTGCAGCTGGCCGCAAAGTATGGGCGGCCACCGGAGGAAGTCGAGAACTGGGACGTCTATTGGTTCGAGCGTGCTGCCGTCCATCTGCAGGGTGAGGCGATCGAGTCACAGAGGCGAGCACAAAACCTCAACAAGACGAAGCGATGACGGATTTCAAATTGAAATATCAGATCGTTGCGGACGCCGCGAAAGCGAAAGCGGAAGTCAAGAGTTTCGACGACATCCTTAAAGGTGTTGGTGGACATCTTGGCTCATCAGCTGGTATCGCGGCGATCGGTGCAGCGGGCTTGACCGCGGGCGTCGCTCTTTTCAATCTCACCAAACAAGCCTCTGATTACGGATCCGCGATCTTTGATGCGTCAAAGAAAACCGGTTTAGGTGCGGAGTCTCTCTCGGCGATGGACTTCGCGGCGAAGCAATCCGGCACATCGCTCGAGGCGATCACCGGGGGTATCGCCAAGTTTTCAAAGACGGTTGGTGAAGCTGCTGATGGATCTGACAAAGCAGCCGCGAAGCTTAAGGATCTTGGCATCACTCCACAGGAAGCCCTAAGCAATCTCGACGGTGCTCTCGGAAAAGTTTTTCAGCGGATCATCGACGCCCCGCCGGGCATCGAGCGGATGACGCTTGCTCAGAAAGCGTTCGGTAAATCCGGAGCTGACCTGCTTCCGTTTATTGACAGCTTCGATGGAGATCTCGGGAAGCTGATCAAGAAAGCGAAGGAGCTCGGCGTCACGATCGACAACGACGCTGCACGAGCGGCCGATGAGTTCGGTGACCAACTCGACACTCTTTCAGAACAGGTTGCTGGAGCCGGCCGTGCGATCACGAAAGAATTGATGGTGCCGTTCACTGACATGGCCCGCGATGTAAGTGCCTGGCTAAAAGACAATCCCGGCGAGGTCAAGTCTTGGGGCGAAACCTTCGCTTACGTCTTACGAAGGGTCGGTGCCGGTGTTCTCGAATTTAAGACCAATTGGGCCGGCTTGATGGATGAGATCCAGCAGCTTAAAAACGGCCTTTCGTTCGATGATCCTGCTTTTGTCGAGCGTGAGCGGCAGCGACAAGTAATTCTGCAGAAAGTCGCCAACATCGTTGCAGGGACAGATATCCGCGGCAATTGGGCGCAAGAGGATGAGTACGCCAACTACAGAGCTGGCAATCTTCCGTACGCTGGAAGAGGCGCCGGAACGGGCGGTGATAGCTCCGGAAAGAAAGGCGGTTCAAAAAAGATAGCCGACAAACTACCCGCGTTCGGCTCGATGAAGTCGCTTGTCATTTCATCGGGCAATGCCCAGTGGGATTCTTGGTTCAATCAAATGGGCCAGAAGTACAACGTTGATCCTAACGTCCTACTTCTGCAGGCCGGTGCAGAGTCGTCCTTCAATCGAAGCGCGGTCTCCGCGAAAGGTGCTCGCGGGTTCTCACAGATTATGCCTGGGACCGCCGAACAGTACGGCATCGACACGTCGACGGTTAAGGGCTCGATCACGGGCCAAGCAAGGATCATGGCAGACCTTCTTTCGCGCTTCGGTGGCGACTATACGAAGGCTCTTGCTGGTTACAACGCGGGGCCAGGAGCAGTAGACAAATATCACGGCATACCGCCATATCGCGAGACCCGCGAGTATGTTTCGAAGATTCAGGGTCGCTATCGATCGCGTGTGCAAAAAGGTACCGGCTCGTTTGGTACTTTCGATTACGACGCTGAGTTGGCGGCTCGTCAACAAGAGGCCGACGAGGAACTCGACCTCGTAACAGAGGCGATCAATAAAGAGATCGCAGCGGAAAAGCAGGCGAGCTCCGATCGCCTAGAGATCCGCGAACTCGAGGCGGACCATGCGGTGTCTCTGATCGAAGATATGGTGGCCCGCGGCGAGATGACCGAGCTCGAAGCCGCGAAGCGTGTTGGCAAGCTAAAGATCGACATTCTCGAGGACGAGCGTAAGGAGTTGCTCGGTCAAATATCGACGAAAGAGAACATGCACCGACTCGATGTTCTTCGTCTCAAGATTGACGATCAAAAGTTAAAGAATTCAACTGAAGAGCTTGAGATAGAGAAGAAGATCACTGCGGAGTACAACGCGCAGATCAGCGCCCTTCGAAAGAAAAACGAGCGGCCGTACGCCTTAGGCAAACGTGAAACTCCGGAAGAGTACGCCGAGCGTGTTCGCAGAGCAGGTCAGACAACCGTCGGCAGTGGCAACGAGATAGGTGCGATGAGTCAGTTGCACGATTATTTCGTCGGCGAAAAAAACGCAGCCGCGATCGCCGGAGTCGATGCGATGACGCAGGCGTTGGATGGAATGGGGCAAGCTCTCGGTTCCGTCGTGAACGCCTGGGTTCTGTACGGTTCTGCCGGGGAAAACGCCCAGCAGGTAACCGCACAAATTCTCGCTGGCATCGCTCAGCAGGCGACGGTTAAAGCGGTCTTTGAGCTCGCCGAAGGCTTTGCGATGCTGGCTCTCTCGTTCTTTGGACATCCCGGGGCAGGACCATCGGCGACGCAGCACTTCATCGCGGCGGGAATATACGCGGGTATCGCGGGCGGTGCCGCATTGGCGGGACGCGCCGTTGCCGGGCATTCATTTACCAAAGGAGCCGGCGGCGGCCACGGATCCTTTTCGAGCTCGTCGAGCTACGCCGGAAGCAATCGCCAACAAGATCTTCGTCCGATCTCTCGAGCGTCCGACGATGTGTATATCTCCGGTCACAGACCGCATGAAGTAGCGATCGCAAAGGCGATCGAGAAGTTGAACAAGAAGATCGACTCGATGAGTCCGGGCGATGTCCTGGTCGCGGGTGCACGGCAGAAAAGAGGTTTCATCGGAAAGCAAACCGTCGACGACATGAAAAGCAGACCTCAACTCGGAACACGAATGCTAAGACAAGTGAACGCGAGATAAAAGAGGTGAAGGATGTCAGTTAAAAACATTGGTCAAAAGAATTCAGTAACGGGAGGTGTCTTATGCAGCTTTTACTCATGAGCCTAGTGTGCCTTTTCATCGCATTCGTATTGCGGCCTGTACGCGATCGTTCAGTCCCGTACGTCATCAGAGTCGTCGCGGTATTTTTCGCCGTTTTTTTTGCGGCGATATTCGCTCTCGATCTATTTGGCGTTTTCTGCTACCCGTGCTCCGCATTTTCAGAATGATAAGAGCTCGACGCTTTTGCAGATAAGACATGGCGGAATATAGCGACTTCGTAGAACTAAACATGACTGGGCTGAACGTTGATCACGTTCGGCCTCAGCGCTCGATCCTACGTGCGAACTTCGGTGACGGTTATGCAGAGACCGCACGCGTCGGAGCTGTCGGCGGCACGCGTCAGTTCGTCGTGTCCGCCGGCGTCTGGCCGGACGACGACAATCTGCTTCCGATCGGCACCGACAGTTGGATGGAGTATTACACGAACTTCTTCGACGAGCGGCTCGACAATGCGAACGAGCCTTTCATCATCGAGTGGCGAGATCGGAAATGGCTTGTCGACATGGACGAGTCGAGCTATGGCGTTGAAGTGCACACATCCGATCTCTTCACTCCCGACGGGATCACGCTGAACCTTCGCCGGGTGAGCGGCCTCACGCATTGCCGCGATGGCTCACTCTTCGATCCGTCGCTGATCACTTCGTACATGTGGGGACGTTACCGGAACGCCCAGGACTTTCCTACGTCGACGCCCGGCCCGGTCGGTGACGCATGGGTGAGCGAGGTCGACAACGTGCACGGCGTCAACACTCTCGCTGTCGGTGGGACTGACGTCATCTCCGCAGCCGACGTTCTCGGAACGTTCGATGCGGTCCGTTTCAGCAGCACGACGAACAACGGCGTACTCGCCAGCGGGTCCGGTGCGATCACGCTCTACGATGCGTGGCTCGTGATGAAGATGCGCGAAGCGACGTTCTCGAACACCGCGGGAATCCTTACGGGTGCTCTCGCACCGAACAACGCCGCACTCGTCGGCGCGTCCGGCACGACTAAGTTCTTCAACTTCGGATTCGGGTCGAGCTATTCATACGAAAAGAACAACGTCTCGTACGCCGAGAGCGATCAACAAGCTCCGATGAACGCGTTCGGTGTCGTTCACATTCGAAAGACGTCCGGCTTCGCGCTCACAGATCTCCAACTCGGTGCCGATCGCGACTTCGCCGGCCGGTTCGCTGAAACTGACATCATCGAATTCGTTCCCTGCGATGCGGCCGTTCCTTACTACTGGGCCGAAGCGTTCAACCGCTGGCTGATGACCTATTACGGAATTTCCTGATGCCGCAGTACGACGAAGATACAAGAGACAAGATCGTTTTGCTCCGCGGGCTCCGCGCTCTTCGCACGCCGATCGAGGGACCGTTCGAACTTATAAAAGTCGAATGGCCGTCGCCGACAGGCACCAAATATTATTCCGTGATCGATGTTGGGGCCGAGGCGAGCGTTGCGCCGCCGGTCGATGTCGAGGTACGACTGATCCCCGACAACTCTCCGAACTGGTTTCTTCCGATCGACATCGATTCGTCGATCGGTGATGAAGAGATCGAGCTCACGTTCTGGGACGCGGACGATGAATTCTCCGACCTCGTCCTCGAGCACGGCGAGGGTGTTCGCGTGACGTCGCTTTACTGGTTTCCGCAGGTCGAGCTCTTGCTTCCGGTCTGGGAAGGACATCTGCGTAACGAGGAAGAGGGCGAGATTGATGTGCTCAAGCTCAAGGCGGTTCAGGGATTCCGCTCGAGCGAGGCGAGCATGCCGAGCCGCGGCCATTACGAATTCTGCCAGGCGATCTTCGGCGGATTGTTCACAACCCAGGAAGAGATCGACGAGGGCGGCTGTAACTACAACCGGCACCTCTCCGGCAGCGTCGGAACGCTTGATCCCGCGACCGGTCAGCCGTGGACATTCTGCCCGCGGCGATCCACGTCCGACTGCACTGCCCGTGGCGTGAGTCCGCAACGCCATCTTTCTCACCACACCATCGTCAAAACGGTCGTCAACGCTCAATCATCGGGGGCACGTTTGCTATCGACATCGATCGGCAACGAGACGAACCTGACAGAGCCGGTAGTCGTGATCATGGGGACGCGCCGGAAGTACGACATGAAAGTGATGGTGTTTCGGAAGGACGTCAACACCAACAATCCGGAGCATGGTTTTTATGCCGCGTTCTATGAAGCGTGCGAGGGCCCGGTCTCATCGATCACCCAGGTCCGCATCAAGGTCGGCGATCGCGAGCAGCCTGCAAATCCCGCAACCGGTTTCGGCGTGCGGCTTGGTAACTTCGGCGACGCGTCCGCCGACAACTCGCTCACCACTCACGGCTTCTCTGCGACCGCCTATGTTAAAGACACCTATGGCTGGGTCGATCCATCACCGATAGATCCCGAAGATGCGAGCGCGAATGCGCTGATCGTTGGCCTTCGCGACATCCGCGTCTATGGTGCGATCGTGGCCGGCCAGAACGGTCTGCTGGGAACGTACTACGAGAACGTCGATTTCACGGGTGAGGTCGCGCAACGCGTCGATGCTTTCATCAACTTTCCGATCCAGACCCTGCCGCCCGTCGAGGGAATGTCCGACACCATCTTCTGGTCGGTGAAATGGGTCGGCAAGATCAAACCGCGTTACTCCGAGCTCTATACATTCAAGATGACCCACGACGATGGCGTGAAGCTCATCATCGATGGCGTTGACGTGATCGATAGTCTCTCAGACCTCGGAACGCACACGGGAACGATCCATCTCGGTGCGGACGTCCTATACGACATCGAGATACAGTTCAAGCAGCAGCTTTCCGTTTGGTATGTTGATCTCAAATGGAGCTCGCCTTCGCAAGTGGAAGAGGTCGTTCCGTACGAGCGATTGTTCCTTGCCGACGACGGCGACACCGCATTCGTGCGGCAGCCCACGAATAACCGTGTGTGGCAAATTGCCAGAATGCTTTGCGACAAGCGATGGGGCAATGGGTACGACTACGACAAGTTGTATATACCGTCATGGATCGAAGCCGCTGCGTGGGTTGCGGAGTACGTCCGCTTCGTCGATCCGGAAGGAACGATTTGGGATCACGCACGCGGGTTGTCGGACGTCGAACTGGTCGAGCGGAAAGTGCAGCAGCAGATCGAGGACATGTGTCTCGCCGGCCGGTTATCGCGCCCGTTTCTTTTCGACGGCAAACTCCACATCGTTCCGCTTCGTGCACTGACCGAGGACGAGCTCGACGAGTGCCCGGAGCTCACCGACGAGGGCGAGAACAAGAACATCATCTGGGAAGGTGACAAGGACGAAGAGAAAACGACGCTCAAGCGTTCTCAGAAATCGGACCTCGACCTGCCGAACAAGATCGAATGCACGTACGACTCCGCGGCGGACGATTACAAAAAGACACCGCTGCAGCCGGTCGAGGATATCGATGCACAGCTCCGGGCGGGACGGATCATCGGCGACAAATCCCGGAAGATCAATTCAAAAAAATATCACTTGCTCGGCGTGACCGGCGAAGCCCACGCAATGAAGCTGCAGTGGGGCTTGCTCGATCTCGGCCCGCATGATGAAGGCGGTCTCGCGAACAACTTACGGCTCACGTTCAAGATCTGGTTCCTCGACGCGATCGATCTTCACATTGCGAAAGTGATCAAGATCACATCGTCGAAGATCACGAAGTACGGCTTCACGCACTTCCGCATCCTGAACATGAAGCGTGCGGACAATCTTCACTACGAACTCGAAGTGCAGGGGTACAACCACGCCTACATGACGGCGTTCGAGACATTGATCAGCGAGCTCCCGGTTCGGCCCACACCGCCGACCTTGCCCGAGCCGCCGTCACCGGCTCCGCCGCAGTGCGTTCTCGAGTTCGGCGAGGTCACGTACGTCGACGGTGTGCTCGACATTCCGGTACCGCAGTGTGCCGGCGTAACGGCTGTTCTCGACGGCGGAGCTCCCGACACGACATTCGCGAACGTCACCGATGGCGGGAATTCGAGCCAGACATTCATGAGCGGCTACGACGGCGGCTCGGCATAGACGAGAGGAAAAGATTATGGCAACAGAGATCAGGCAGATTCAGGTGCGGCGCGACACCGCGGCGAATTGGACGAGCGAGAATCCGACGCTGGCAGCCGGCGAGCTCGGCTTCGAAACCGATACGGGAAAGTTCAAGATCGGTGACGGCTCGACCGCATGGACGTCGCTCAAATATGAAAGCGTAATCGGCAAACAGACGATCTGGGTGCCGGCGTCCGCGATGATACCCGCGACCACGAACGGACCGGCGGCCGCGCAGATCGAGACCGCGACGAACAAGCAGAACTATTCCGTTCTCGACTTCGACGCGGCGACGCAAGAGAACGCCCATTTCCAGATCGCGTTTCCGAAATCGTGGAACGAAGGGACGATCACCTTTCAGGCGTACTGGTCGTCGACCGCGACCGACACGGACGGCGTCTCGTGGGGATTGCAAGGACTCGCACGCTCGGACAACGAAGCGATCGATGCGGCGTGGGGCACCGCACAGGTTGTCGACGATGCATGCCAGTCCGCTTCGGGCGAAGTGTATGTCTCCGCGGAATCGTCGGCACTGACGATCGGCGGTTCGCCCGCGGCGGGCGACTTATGTTTCTTCCGCGTGTTCCGTGACGTCGCCGATACGAACGACACGGCCACCGAGGATGCGCGACTCATCGGCATCAAGATCATTTACACGATCGATGCCGGAAACGACGACTAAGGATCTATGTTGAAAGTAAACAGTCTTGCAGGGTTCACCGGGCAGCGGCCGACATCGATCGCTTCGCTCAATGTCGCGCTTGCGTCGAATGGTTCGAGCGCGTCTGCGTCGTCCGAGACTCAGTCCGCCGGCAACGCGATCGACGGCTCGTGGTTTCCGAACACGAGTCATTACTGGCAATCGTCACCGGGCGATCCATCGACCTTAGAGATCGATTTCGGCAAAGACAGGACATTCGATCGGATCGTTTTGGTCCACATGGAAAACGACTACACGAACAATTCGGTAGTGCCCGATGCGTCGAGCACCGGCTCGTTCTATGTCGCGAAGGACTACACGGTTGATTACTGGGACGGCGCGTCGTGGGTAAACATTCCGGAGTGCACGGAAACAGGGAACAACCACGTCCTGAGAGACAATTCGTTCGCGGCCGTGACCGGATCGAAAATTCGGATAGTTATCACGGACAGCTTCGAGCATCGCGGCTACATGACCGAGGTCGAGGTATGGGGGCACTAAAATATGGCAAGCAACTATCAAGGATTCGCAGTCTTGTTCCGAACCTCGCCCGGCAACGAGACGAGCGTCGGTGCGGGCGTCGACGTGTATGTCAGAGCCGAAGGCGAAGGCGCCGACGAACCGGAATCGCCGTTGACCACCGACTCGAACGGCGAGATCGCCGCCGGAACTCTCGCGAACGTCGCGGCCGGCACGCGTGTCTTTTTCCGTGTTGAATATTTTCAGGGCATGGCCGCGTCCGTCGCACAGCTAACGACATGATCAAGCTGATCCTCGAACCCAATCTTTCGGAATCATCGTTCGCGAAGAACATCCTTCTCGACGGTGTTGTCGCGTTGTCCGAAACTCCATCGACGACAGCGGAGATCTTCTGGCGATGGGACGACGAGACGAGCATGAAGCCGGAGAGTCTCGGCCGCGTTACCGCCGGCAACTCGTTGCGGATCCCGTTCGATCTCAAGGGCCGCGACATCCGTCTGTATCTTGTCAGCGAGACCGCCGACGGCCTGCGATCCGTGTCAGGAATTGAGCAAGCGGTGCAGACCGTATTCGCAGCACCGGCGAGAGATTACAGCGGAGAGATCAACGTCGAGGCGGGCGAGAATCTCGATCCGTTTGACCTGGTGCACATCTATGATAGTGGTACCGAGAAAGCGGAGAAGGCCGATGCAAGCGATCCGACGAAACCGGCCCGGGCATTCGTGATCGAAGCTGCTGCCGGCGATAGCCTCGTGACCGGCGATCAGGTGAGACTTTTCTTCGGCGGAAATCTGATCACTAAAACGGGTGCGGGATGGACGCCCGGCGATGTTCTCTATCTCGACACCGCGGGCGGGATCACGAACGTCGCGCCGTCGACGTCCGGTTACATAGTGCAGGTGATCGGTACCGCGATCACGGACGAGATCGCGATCTTCGAACCCGACGAGCCCGAGATCATTCCGTAAGTTGGTTGCAGGTTGGTTGCACTCATAGCGAATCATCGCGTCTCATTGCTGTTCGCAATCGTCGCAGAAACACGAAATTAGTTCATTATGCTAATCAGCAAATCATAGTGAGAAGCTACAAAGTTCGCTTGGGGTGCGAGAGGTCGTGAGTTCAAATCTCGCCGTCCCGACCATAAAGTCAGAACCGGGAGCGGTAGCGACCGGGTATCCCTCAAAGGCTTGAGTCCTTCAAGGGATACCCGGTCGCTACCGCTCCCGGTTCTGACTTTGGCTCCTACGGCTTCACCGTCAAGTAGATCGTCTGGCCGCGACGCGAGATCAAAAGCAGCACAGGTTTCCCGGCGCCGCTTTGAAGAGCGGATTGAACATCGTCCGTGCTGTTCACGGGCTGGCGGTTGATCTCAAGAATAATATCTCCGCGCGCAATCCCGGCTTCCGCAGCCGCACCATCCGCGTCCACACCTGTCACCACCATTCCCTCGGCATCGCCGTCGATACCGAACTGTCGCGCCATCTGCGGCGTCACCGGTTGAAGTGTCAGCCCGAGCTTTCCGGTGTCGGACTGTTTCTCGGGCACGCCATTCTCGTCATCCGAATCACCGTTGTTCTTGTTGCCGGGCATCTCGAATTCGTCGAGCGTCGCGGTCAACTCTTTGGGACTGCCGTCACGCAGCACGGTCACGCGAATCTCGGTTCCGGGAAGCGTGCCCGCGACCTTGTTGCGAAGAACGTTGCTGTCCTCGATCTTTTCACCGTTGATCGCCGTGATGACATCGGTGCGTTTGAAGCCGGCCTTCTCGGCTGCGCTTCCTTTTCGAACATCGCTGACAAGCACGCCGCTTGTCTCTTTCAAGCCGAGAGCCTGCGCCGTATCTTCCGTTAAGTTTTGAATTCCGATACCGAGCATCCCGCGACGTACCTTTCCGTCTTTCAGAAGCTGCTCCAATACCGACTTGGCCATGTTCGACGGGATCGAGAACCCGATCCCGATGTTGCCGCCGGACGGACCACCCGAAAGTATCTGCGAGTTGATACCGATCAGCTCGCCGCTGAGATTTACGAGCGCACCGCCCGAGTTGCCGCGGTTGATCGGGGCATCGGTTTGAAGAAAATCTTCAAAGCTGCCATCGCTCAAGCCAGTCCGCCGTCCCTTGGCCGAGATGATTCCGGCGGTCACGCTCTGACCGATACCTAACGGATTCCCGATCGCGAGCACGATATCACCGATGCGTACCGTATCCGAGTTGCCGAGATTTAGGAACGGCATGTTCTGGGCTTCGATCTTTAGAACGGCGAGATCGCTCGGCTTATCCGCGCCGACGAGCTTGGCCGGGAACGTTTTGTTATCACTCAGAAAGACCGTGATCTTCTCGGCTCCGTCGATGACATGCGCATTTGTCAGGATCGTGCCGTCGGCGCTGACGATGACACCCGATCCGAGACCGCGTTCGATTCGCGGCTGCGGATTCTGCTGCGGGCCTTGAAATCGTTTGAAAAAGTCATCATCGCCGAATGGATTGATCTGCTGCTCCGGGTTGCGGCGAGTTTTCGATTCTGCCTCGATACGAACAACCGCCGGTGAGGTTTTTTCAACCACATCGGCGTAGGAGGCTCGAACTCCATCGACCACGAGTGGTGCAGGCGGTGTGGCCGGCTCAGCCGGGGCGGGAAGATCGTTTCCGCCGAAGAGACCTGTCCGGCAACCGCCCACTAAAGTTGCCGTAGCAAGCAACGAGACCAAAAGAATCCTTGTTCTGAACATTTATTGCTTCTCCAAAATGACTTAGTTATTACTCGATTCTAGCGTATGCCTATCGGCTTTCAAGTGTGCATAGAATACGTAACCACAATAAAAATGGTTCCAAAAAGTGCCTCGCGAACTCCCATTCTACGCGATCGGGATCTTCGGGCTTTCGTCGTCGAATATGTACGCGAGGGATTTGTAGACGAGTTTCGAGCAGAGGAAGGCCGGCGCATCGGAATTGTCGGTCTTCGAGAATTCGACAAGATCCATCCCGACGATGCGACGCTTCTCGGCGATCGTCCGGATGAGCTTTAAGGTTTCATACCATCCAAGCCCGCCGGGTTCCGGAGTTCCGGTCGTCGGAACGAGGCTCGGATCGAGACCGTCGATATCGATCGTGAGGTACACATTCTCGGTCAGCGATGCGACCGCGTCATCGATCCAATTTGTTTTTCCGACAATATCCTTTGCCCAGAAAATTTTCGTCGGCAATCCGGAGTTTAGTGACCGTGCTTCGTCCGCGGAGATCGAGCGGATTCCGACCTGTACCGAAGGAATCCCGAGATCTTTGACGACGCGGGCCATGATCGAGGCATGCGAATGCGGCGTTCCGTCGTAGGTGTCGCGAAGGTCGGCGTGGGCGTCGATCTGCAGCACGCTGAGATCGTGATATTTCTCCGCATGCGCCTTGATCACGGGTGCTGACACCGAGTGCTCGCCTCCGAGCATGCAGATGAACTTATCGGATTCGAGCAACTCTTTCGTCCGGTCGTAAAGCGAATTCATCATCGACTCCGGTGTCGACAGCGGGGAGAATTCTTCGAGCGTATGGATGCCGAGCTTGTAGACTTCGGAGCGCGTTTCCTCCTCGTAAAGCTCCATGTTGCGTGACGCGTCGACGATAGCCATCGCACCGCCGCCGGTCCCACCGCCGTAAGATACCGTTCCCTCGTAAGAGATCGGCCAGACAAGAATGCGCGCGGCGTCGAACGAGGAGTATTTCTCCTCGTCGATACCGCCGAAGTTCATTGGAAGTGAGGCCGATTCAGACATTCAATTTTGGATTTTGGATTTTAGATTTTGGATTGCTTAAATGTGTCGACCTTAAATTGGAACTTCCAATCCAAAATCTAAAATCCAAAATCTAAAATCCTAAGGGACCTCGATGGTCATGTCCTTGCCGGCAAAGCTGAAGTTCGGTCGCTTGCGTCCTTTCATAAACTTCGCAGCCGTTTGCGAGAGCGCGGTAATGATCATCGGAAGAGCGATGGATGGATCGCTGGGAACATAAGCGGTTGTTGCGCCGCGAAGCAGTTTTCCAAACACAGCCGTGTGATTCCCGGCGTACGAGGGAGTGCGAATTTCGAGGGGGACGGTGTCTGTCGTAATCGAGATCGCGTACTTGTGACCGCGGGCGCTATTGCGAAGCATGTACGACGAGATCTCGGCCATGTGCAGCATGTTCTGACTACACGTGCTGCCAAGCGCGATAACGCCGGAGTTGCGCGTCTTTTGCGCGATCTGCATGATCTCCATCGTGTCAGCAGTCGTGTCGAAGGTGAACTGCGACTTCTTTTCAAAACGCGCGCGGGCGATCCCCACAGAAAGCTCGGTATTCAGGAGATCGGGACAGAAGACCGGGATGCGAGCCTTGAACGCGGACGTCATTATTCCATCTTCATGCGCGATCTCGGCCAACTCTCGTCCCATCAACAGCAGAAACTCGCGAACCGAATAGGCTCGGCTCGTGTCGAGTTGATTGATGACGCTTCCGACCCATTCGTCGGCTTCGCGATACTCATCACGATTCGCAAGCAGATCTCCGACGCGCGCAACATCCGAGGATTCCAATTCGTCGTCGGCCATGCTCGGGTGCGCCTGGTAATGATTTCGACCGAGCGTCTCGTGAATGTCATGAAACAGAACTGTGCCGGACATCATGATGACGTCGACGAACCTGTTCTTGATGACATACGCGAGCAGGCGACGCATGCCAGATGTGATCAAGTTCCCAGAGCCGCATAGATAGATCGTCGAATTATCGTCGAGCATATCCAACCAGATGCGATGAGCCTCAGCCAATTGCTTTGCCCCAAAACCGGCGCCCTCCATCTTTTCCAGCAGTCCCGCAACCGAGCGGTCCCGATCGATCGGAACCGGCCTCGTCGGTACTGTAAGAAATTTTGAAGCTTTACTTTTCTTTTGAGCGGCCATCATTATTCTCCAAACAAATGATTTCTAAAATATAAAAATATAAATGATCTAACTTCCGGCGCCGTTGGGCGTCATGTATGTGTAGCTGTCGGCTTGATTCTCGTAGAACTCGATAAGGTCATTTCCTACCTTTGTCGAAAGCTCTCCGTCGCGAATCCTCTTCATCACCGCGCGTCGAAACTGATCGTGAAGCTGTACGGCCTCGAAACGAACCGTGCTGAGTGTCTCGGCGAGCGTCGCTCCGTAAATCACCTTCTTGATGATATGTCCGTCCTCGCCGATAAAAATGTGGGCCTCGTGCGGTACACCGAACAGGTTATGGTTGTTGCCCATAACTTCCTGATAAGCCCCGACCAGCATCATCGCCAGATAGTAGGGTTCGTTCTTCACCAGTTTGTGAAGCTCGAGCACGGGTTTGACGTCGTGCAGATCGACAAACTTGTCGACAATACCGTCGGAATCACAGGTGATGTCACATAGGGTAGCATATTCCGTCGGCTTTTTGTTGAGTTTATGTATTGGAATGATTGGAAATAGCTGTTCGAGCGCCCAATTGTCCGGCATCGATCGGAAAACTGAGAAGTTGGCGAGATATTTCGCGCACAGCAACCTGCGAAGGTCGTCGAACTCCTCGGAAACATATTTTTTCTGCTGAGCGAATAGGTCCGCTTTCTCACAAACGTCCCAGAACAGGACCTCGCCTTTGCCCTTCGCCTCGAGATCAATGAGCCCGAGATCGAACATCGTGAACAGCGCTTCGCGATGCTCTAGAGCGTCGTGATAGTACTCGCGGTAGTTCTTTCCATTTATCGTCTCGCGGAGATCATGAAGCTCGCGGACGACCGGAGGATCTTCCTTCTCGATCGTCATCGGCGTCAGGTCCTCGACGACCGTTTCGATTTCTTCCTGGACATTCGTCACGAGGATCGCATGGTACGCCGAAAGGAAACGTCCTGACTCCTGGATGATGGTCGGATGGGGAACGTTCTCGTCATCGCACACCGTCTTGATGACGTAGATGACGTCGTTGGCAAATTCACGCGCGTTGTAGTTTGCCGATGATTCAAAGGAAGTTCTCGAGCCATCGTAATCGACCGCCATCCCGCCGCCGACATCGAGAAATTTGATTGGGATCTTCATCTGGCGGATCTTCGCGTAGGTGCGTACCGCCTCCTTCATCGCGTTCTTTATCCGCTTGATGTCAGTTAGCTGCGATCCGATATGGAAGTGCAGGAGTTGAAGCATATCGACGCGGTTCGTTTCCTGCAGCTGCCGAATAACTTCCAGTATCTCCGTCGTCGTCAACCCGAACTTCGCGGCTTCGCCACCCGACTTTTCCCATTTACCCGTTCCTTTTGAGTAGAGCTTCACGCGGACGCCGATCATCGGTAAGGCCGCATCGGGATCGTCTTCCGTAACTTCGGCGACGAGCTTGAGAGTGTGTTCGAGCTCGGACATTTTCTCGATGACGATCACGACATTTTTGCCTGCACCTGCGCCGGCAAAGGCGAGTTTGACGAAGTCACGATCCTTAAATCCGTTGAGCACCAATAAGCTATCCGCCGGCTGCTCGAGCGCCAAGGCTGCATAGAGCTCGGCTTTTGAACCGGCCTCGAGACCGAAGTTATACCGCGACCCTTCCTTTAAATACTCTTCGATGACGGCCCGGTTCTGGTTGACCTTCATCGGGTAGACGCACATGTGGTCGCCTTCGTAACCGAACTCACGGATAGATTTCTTAAATGCGGTTTGAAGTTTTCGGATCTGTCCGAAGAGAAGTTGGGGAAACCGCAGCAGGACGGGTGTGTTAATGCCGCGTTTGGCGAGGTCGTCGATGATCTCTTTTACATCGGCTGTAAGGCTGTCGTTGTCGGGAGAATAAACTACCAGATTTCCCTTACGGTTAACTCCGAAATAGTCAGCTCCCCAATTTTCGATCCCGTATGTCTCGACGGTGCGTTCTATGACTGAGCTCAATTTGCCATTACTCCAGGGTCGCGATTCGACATCTCGAAGACCAACGTGAAAACTTAAAGCTTAGTAAAAATCTAACAAAAAACAAAAAGCCAGACAACACAAAGTTTTTTCTGCATTTTGGCCGCGTTTTTAGCTGGCATAAGCATTGCTGAGCTTGGAAGGGTAGCAGGCTCGAGTCACCGCGAGCCGCGATTTAAGCCAGAATTTATGGGCTCTTTTTGGTCCACGCCAAACGACGCATGCAGAAGCTGTCAAAAAGTGGTGTCAAAAAGTGTCAACATGGTGAGGTAAGTGCTATGAATAGAAGTGGAGAATCGGGGTTTTCGCTAGTTGAGCTCCTCCTTGTAGTCGTCATCATCGGGATCATCGCGGCGATGGCTGTGCCGGCATATCAAAAAGGTATGTGGGCGGCAGAAAACGGGTCCGCATTCGGCACCTTGCGAACGATCGCTTCGACGCAGATCTCTTTTTACACTCAGAATAATCGGTTCGGCCGGCTTGATGAGATCAACACGATCCTCGGCAACGGCGTAGGTACCGTCGTCGGTGATCGCCTCGTGCGCGGAAAGTATGTTTTCGAAATGGCGCCGGTACGACCAAATGACAGTGATCTTGTCACCGAGTATTCGATAAGCGCGACGCGCGACGTACCAGGCGATGTTGTCTATCGATACGAATTGAACCAGAGCGGACGCATCATCCAGATCTACCCAGCCGGCGCGCCGGAGAACTAAGTCCCGCTCGATCGTAAGAATTTTATCCATCCGACATGAACGTTTTTGAAGACCTCATCGAAGAGCTCAGGGACGAAAACTTGCTTGAGCAAACCGTCATCGATCTGACGAAGCGGAACGGAACGGCCACGGCCGATGCCGAGCGGATCGATTCGGATTTTGACTTCGATGCGGGGAATGCAGTTCATGCGAACGGATCAAACGGAACGGGGCCCGATCCTGAGCCAGTTTCCGAATCGGCTGAAGACAATGAGCGCGACTTCTATCGGAAGCGTGCGATCGACGAAGTTTCAAGTCTCCAGATGGTCGAGCATGTTCTCTCCGGCATCGAACGCGAGCACATGAAGCTGACACCGGCGGTGTACGACGATCTCGAGGCGAAAAAAGCTCTCCATAAATTTTTGCAAGTGCAAGGTGACCCGTCGACAACGGAGTACGCCGACGCCGAATTTCAACTGATGCACGAGACTGAGGCCTGGAACTCGGCCCTCGCGGACCGAGACCGGAAGATTTCGGTCGCGAACCTTCGTCGGTTCTGTGAAAACTCACGTCCGGTTCTCAGCTCTCAGGCTCTGCTTGCTCTCGCGCGGTTCTATCGGAACTCTCCGTACACGGAACTAACGCGATCGAAATTTGATTTCGTAATGACCCGGCTGTTTTCGCGCGAGACCGAAGGTGAGAAGCGACGCGTGCTCTTTGGTCGTGCGGAAATGATCGGTCACATCAAGACGCTCTACGCGAACTGGTCAAGCGTCGCGCTGTACTCGGCAGACGACCTGTCGCTCAAGACCCGCGCGATCGTCGCCGGTTTCGAAGATCGGGTGGCCGAGGCCGAAAGCGCATTGACGTTCGACCAGCTCATTCAGAACGATTTCTTCAAAAAGGTTCACGAGTTCAAAGAGGCTACAGCCGAGATCTTCTTCACGCCGGAAGTCGTTGCGGCGACGATCGACTGCAACACCAAGGTCGGAAACAAATTCGTCGACTTGATTCGACTGGAGCGTGAGCGCACAAACATTTCCACGGTCGAGGAAAAGTACGGTTACGAATACGACCAGATCATCTCGGCGGCCGCTGGCAAGACGCTTCAGCTCGTCGAGGTCTTGAAGAATTTACCCGAGCTCGATGATGATGCCGACGCTCTGCGGCCGGAACCCGTCGAAGGAAAGCCGGCTCTATCCGACCGTCGGAACCCGAAGACAAAAGAGAAGACGTCTTGGTTCACATTCGAACTCTTTGCCGTTAACAAATGGCTGCTCCTGCTGACCATTATCGTAGTCGTCGTTAGCGCCGGGCTTTACCTTTGGTCGAATCAGCCGTCGAAGGACACAACCGCGGCGGAGAGTGCGGCGGACGTCAGTCTCGACAACACGCCGTTGAAAGAATACGTCCGAACCGGCCGAGCAACATCGGAAACTCTCTACGCCATAACGCTGCCGGTGTGGGACCAGCTTGAAGAGAAGCAGAAGCGCGAGATACTTCAACAAGCTCTGCAGTTCGCAAATCAGAATGGGCAGAAAAATGTGCAGTTCGTGAACATGCGTGGCCGAAGCGTGGCGTTTGCATCGCAGAAAAAGGTTGAGATCCTCAATCCGTAATTTCCGATTCCCGACATTAATGTTGGCGACCTCGAATTCTTCAGACATGAATGTAGGTGAATAATCCGGCACGACAGACAAGCGAGTCGATTAAAGCGAACTAAAAGTTAGTTTAGAGACAAACAGCCCGAACGGCATAACCGTTGCAAATGCGAGTTGCATGAGCACTGCCGGGCAAAAGATCTAACGGTCAAAGACCGCGGTTCCATCGAGGGCCGCGGTCTTTGTGTTTCTTATCGCCTGCCCGGCCTCAACAGATTCACTCAATAATTCATTTCGAAAGGAGCATAGATGAACGCGAAGAATGTTTTGACGTTTGCAACAGACAAGGGTGCGAAGTTTGTCTCGGTCCGGTTTACGGATCTGCCCGGATCGTGGCATCACCTGACGTATCCGATAAGTCAGTTGACGGAGGATTCGTTTGAAGAGGGTTTTGGGTTCGACGCTTCGAGCCTTCGCGGCTGGGCGGCGATCAATGAGTCCGATATGCTTTTGATCCCGGACCCGTCTCGCTTCTGGCTCGATCCGTTCGCGTCGGAGCCGACGATCTGCTTGATCGCAAACGTCGTTGACCCGATCACGAAGGAAGGTTACGGACTCGATCCGCGATCGGTCGCCGTCCGGGCCGAGAGCTATCTGAAATTTACCGGCGTCGCCGACACGGTCTACTTCGGTCCCGAAGCGGAGTTCTTCGTCTTTGACGAAGTCTGCTACCACAACAATCAACAGTCGGCGGGTTTCACTTTGAATAGCGAAGAGGGACATTGGAACTCGGGCCGATCGGGCGACGGTGCGATGAATGCCGGCTTCCACATCCGCGCAAAAGAAGGTTATGTCCCGGTCGCGCCGCTCGACACGATGATCGGCATCCGGAACGCGATCTCATTGACGCTTGCCGAAGTCGGCATCGATGTCGAATGTCATCATCACGAGGTCGCAACCGCCGGACAATGTGAGATCGACTTCCGATTTTCGAACCTGCTTCACACAGCCGACAACGTGATGCTCTTCAAAAATGTAGTCTTTCCAGCACAGTGGGATCCGAAGCTTGGAATTCACGTGACTTGAAGTCGCGG
>JADMIO011430542.1_pt1 | contig 40810 bp, 29 predicted proteins | sample 8958161 | NCBI WGS metagenome assembly JADMIO01 (sample SAMN16585339, study PRJNA669376) | soil metagenome | isolation source: Crop rotation soil | place: USA: Cullars Rotation, Alabama | collected 2011
GTCGAACCGCCGGTGATCCAGTTCGTGCCGTTGCCCACGCCGCCGGTGGTGTGCAGCGCGTAGTTGTTCGCGCCATCAAGCCGTCGCAGCCATCCGCCGGACAGGTCGGCGAAGAAGTAATCGCCGGTGAAGTCAGGTCCGAACTGGTTGAACGTCGGATTGTAAAACGACCCGCCCGTGATCGCGGAGGTCGAGGCATCGTTGAGATACGTGTAAAGCGGATACGTCACGTTCGCCACGCCCGCCGGCGAATTGCCTTCCGTCTGCGGCCAGCCGTAATTCTTGCCCGGCGCGCCGACGTTGATCTCTTCCCACGTGTTCTGGCCGACGTCGTTGATGTGCAGACGCCCGGTGCCCGGCTGGAACGCAAACGTGTACGGGTTGCGCAGACCCAACGCCCAGATCGCGCGATTGTTCCCCGTCGGCGACCCAACGATGCCATCGAACGAGGTCGGGTTATCGTCTGGAATCGGATTCAGTGGATCGGGATTCAATCGGAGCATCTTGCCCAGACGATTGTTGATCGATTGCGCGTTCGAGCTGTTGGCGTTTTCCCCAACGGCCAAGTAGAGCTTGCCGTCCGGACCGAAGTGCAGACCGCCGCCGTTGTGGTTGCCGGCATTCAGCGTGTCGAGCGTCATGATCGGGGTTTCGCTCGCCAGGTTGACCGTGTTCCCGCTGACCGTGAAACGACTGACGCGGTTGTTCGTCTGACCGGAATAACCGGTCGGACTCTGACCTGCCGGCAAGATGGTGTAGTAGAGGTAAACATAATTGTTCGACACGCCGAACTGCGGATCGAACGCCACGCCCAGCAGGCCGCGCTCGAAGAACGAGTTGACGGTCAGCGTTGCCGCAAGCGTTGCCGCGCCGGATCCATTCGGCGGGATCACGTAGAACTGCCCGGTCTGCGTCGTCACCCACAAGCGCCCGTCGGGCGTGAAGTCCATCGCCGTTCCGTTCGGCACGGTGCCGCCGTACGCCTGATCGGCTTGGAATCCGGTCGGAACGGTGGCGAAGAGCGTTCGCTGTTCCAGCCCTTCGATGTGCGCTGCGCTGCTCAATGCGCGCGCTTGTCGTGCCCTCGTTTTGCGTGTGTGTTGATTCAACGAAACGAATTCCCCATCGACGGCGGAAAACATAGCGTCGCTCCTGTGTAGCTCGGATTGGATTTTCTCTGACCCCTGCCAAGCCGACCGTTCCGTCGGCACCGGGGGAGCAGACTAACCGCTGGATGGCGGGGAAGTGAAGCGTAAATTGCGGCAGGTCACGCTATTTTGACAGACGATGCGCAGATCGACGCGCGCGCCGCAAAGATAGAACGGTCAGGCTGGCAACCGAGGCGAGCAACGGCTCGGGCACCGTCGCGATCCAGCCCTTCGGTTGTCCATCCGCATTCGGAGCTCAATGCGATTGCGCTCCCTCACCACGTTTCGGCAGTGCAGCCGGGGACCCTGCCGGTCGCGCCGGGCTTTGCGTATTGAACGCCAGGTCGATTAATGAATAGTCGTCGAAGTTCACCACGCCATTGCCGTCGAAATCGCCGTTCAACCAGCCGCTGCGAGCCTGGTTGAACCCGGCATCGGTGCGCGAGTAGTCGTCGAAGTTTACGAGACCGTTGAAGTCCGTGTCGCCATAGTACGTGAACTTCACCAGCACGGCCGAGCTGTCGATGGCTTCGCCGGCGAAGGTAGCGCTGGGGCCGTAGACCGATTTGTAGTCCGTCGCTTCCATCGCGCCGAGCGTGCGATTGCGCGGGTTGGCGATTGCGGCGTTCGTGCTGGTCAGACCGTTGCCGGTCCAGGCGCCATTCGCCCGGGCCGCGTTGATCGATGCCTGCACGGAGGGCAGCACGGTCGCGCTTGCGTAATCGACGATCATGCTGTTATCGCGCAGGTCAAGCTTGCCAGCTGCGCCAATCGTGAACGCACGGGTGACGAGGAGCCGGTTTCCCGCCGCGCCGAGGGTCAGCGTCCCGGCGACGCTCACGCTCGCCAGGTGCTGGCTGCTCGCGAGCGTTGCGCTTGCGCCGGCGCCGACGACGAGCGTCATGCTTTCTCCGGCTGCCGCGCCCAGGTCGGCATTGATGGTGAACGCACCGGCGTTCACCCGATACGTGTCCGCGCCCCCGCCACCGTTGAACGTCACCGTCGTCGAGCCCAGCGACGTGTCGAGGTCCAACGCATCGTCGGCTAACCCCGCGTTGACGACGATCGACGAGACCGAACTGGCGCTGAAGGTCTGAGTGAGTCCGTTGAACGCGACGGTCAGCGTGCCCCCTGCGCTGGACAGGTGGATCGTGTCATCGTTCGCCGTCCCCGTGATCGTCAGGATCGTGCCGGCGAGCGACGCGAACTGGGGCGCGTCGATCTTGCGGAGTTCGTATCCCGCGGCAACGTCACGGCCCGCCGCGTACACCGCGCCGCTATACGCGGTGAAGCCGAATGCGGTCGTCCCGCCGAGTGAACCGGTGTACAGATCGGCGAGCATCGCAGTGCCGGCGGTGGTTCCGTCACTGCGCCAAATCTCTTCACCGTTCACGCCGTCATCCGCGGTGAAGTAAAGAAAACCGTTCGCCGCCGCCAATGATCGGACAGTTCCGGCGGTCGCGCCGGCGCCGATGTTCTTCACCATATACGTTCCAACGGTAGTTCCATCCGAGCGCCACAACTCCGCACCGTTGACACCGTCTGACGCGCGGAAATAGGCCACGCCATTCACGTTGACGATCTCAGCGGGGCTCGACGAGCCAGTTGGGTTGATATCCTTCACCTGCACCGTCCCCGCGTCGGTACCGTCGCTCTTCCACAATTCCGTGCCGTTGCCCGTGGACGTGAAATACAGAGTGCCATTGACGTTGACGAGGTTTTCCGGATTTGGCGCGGCGGACACTTTCACGGGAACGGTGCCCGCCGCCGTGCCGTCGGATCGATACAGTCGCACGCCGTTGCTTCCCGTTCCAGCCGCGGCGAAATAAAGCAGGCCGTTCATGCTGGTGAGTCCGTAAATGCTCGTCAGGCTGACCGGCACCGGCTGCGTCGTGCCAGCCGTTCCATTCGATTTCCACAACGCGCCGTTGGCGACGTAATACAACGTACCGTTGACGTCGGTCATGTACGACGGGCTGCCGCCGGTAGAGCCTGCGACCGCCTCGGGCAGAATGATCGTCCCGCCGGCCGTGCCGTCGGTTCGCCAAAGTTCCTCACCTGTGCTCGGCTGGTTCGCCGCGAAGTAGAGATAGTTTCCGCTTGTCGTGAGGTACTGGAAATCAGACGGGTTGGACGAGCCCGCCCCAGCATTGATGTCCAGCAGCATGCTGGTGCCGGCCGCTGTCCCATCGGTCGAATAGATCTCGTAGCCCAACGCGGGCGTGCCCGCGCGGAAGTAGAGTCGGTTGTTGAACACCTTGAGGTTCGTGGGAAACGATCCCTTGATCCCGCTGGCCAGATCCACGACCAGCGACGTTCCGGCGGCCGTTCCGTTGGTTCGATAGAGCTCGCCTTCGAAGTCGGTGCCGGACACGCCGTCGCCGGCACTGAAATAGAGCGACCCGTTGTACTCGGTGAGCGAGCGCGGCGTGCCGTTGTCCGTGCCGGTGAAAATGTCTTTCACGATGCCCGTGTTTGCGGCTGTCCCATCCGATTTGAACAGCGCGCCGCCGTTGGAGTCGAACGCGATAAACACGAACTGTCCAGCGACGCCGATCGGCGTGATCCCCAATGCAGATCCCGATGCGGTACCGGGATAGATGTCCTTCACCATCGACGTGGTGCCACTGGTTCCCTGGCTCTTCCAAAGTTCGGTGCCATTACCGATGCCATCATCGCAACTGAAGTACAGCGTGCTGCCGATCCCGGCCAAGCCGCTCAAGCCGCTCAGCCCGGTACGCACCGTTGTCACGCTCGCGCCGGTAGACTTGTACAGCGTCGAGCCATTTGCGTAGTAAAACGTCCCGCCGACGTCCGCCTGGTAGGAGTTCGATCCGGTCGGAGACAGGAGAATGGTGCCGGCGCTCGTGCCATCAGTTCGATACAGGCCCAGAGTGCTGGAGACGTTACAGCTGAAGTACAGGAACGATCCTGAGACCGTTAGAAACTGTGGCAGCGATGGACTAGAACCGGGCGATATATCTTTCACCACTACAGTGCCAGCCGACGTGCCGTCGCTCTTCCATACCTCACTGCCAGTGCTGAACGGACTCGCCTGGAAGTAGACCGAACCGTTGAACGATGTGAGATATGCCGGGTTCGCGCCGCTGGATCCCGGCTCGATGTCGCGCACCTGTACGGTGCCGCCGCTCGTGCCATCGCTTTTCCACAGTTCATTTCCCGTGGAGCCGTCGTTGGCGACGAAGAACAGCGTGCCGTTGTTGTTGATCATCCGCTGCGGCGACGCGCTCGCGCCGGCGACGCTGGCGATATCCTTCACGAGAACGGTGCCGGCCGTCGTCCCGTCGCTCTTCCAGAGTTCGGTGCCATTCGTGCCATCATTCGCGGCGAAGAACAGCGTGCCATTGACGTTGACCAGCGCGGTTGCGTTCGACGAGCCGCCGCCAGGATTGATGTCCTTGACCAGAACGGTTCCTGCGGCCGTGCCGTTGCTCTTCCAGAGCTCCGCACCGCTGGCACCGTCGTTTGCGACGAAGAACAGGTTCGCTCCGACCATCGTCAATTGCGACGGTGCGGAGCTCAGCGCCCCGGCGCGGATGTCTTTGACCAGCGTCGTGCCACCGCCCGTGCCATCGGACTTCCAAAGCTCACTGCCGCTGGTTGTGTCTTCCTGCGTGAGGTAGACCGTCGATCCCGCGTTCGCGATGTAGGTCGTGCCCGCATACGGCGCTTGGAGCGCATTGACATCCTTCACCAGCGAAACCGCCAGCAACGTGCGCGGCTCGAGCCGCTCAATCGGTTGATTCTGTTTACGCAAGATCGCTCCCCAAGCCGTGAATTGATTGCCCGGTAGGCCGACAATACGCTCAATCGCGCCGCGATTTTACCGCGTACGCAGGCGCGATCCAACCAAATAAACGAAGACGGGCGACGCTCGATGCGTCGCCCGTCCGTTTGAACACGTTGTGATCGACGCTTAAGCCGATCGTCGCTGCTGCTCCGGCTTGATCTCGAACAGGCTGCGTTTGCCTTCGACGATGTGTTCGTCGATCACGTACTTGCCGCCCTGTTGTTGGTCGGGCAGCTTGTACATGAGGTCGAGCATGATCTCTTCGCACACCGCGCGCAACGCGCGGGCGCCGGTGTCGCGCTTCAGGGCGCGTTCGGCGATCATCTCCAGCGCGCCGGGCGTGAAGCTCAGCTCGCCGCCTTCCATGCGGAAGAACTTCTGATACTGCTTCACGAGCGCGTTCTTCGGCTCGGTGAGGATGTTGATCAGCGTGTCGGTATCGAGCGGCTCGAGCGACGCGCACACCGGCAGTCGGCCGACGAACTCCGGGATCATGCCGAACTCGATCAAATCTTCCGGCTGAACGCTCGCGAGCACATGCGCGCGCTCGCGCGAGTTATCCACCAGCGCGGTCTCGGCGTTGAAGCCGATCTGGCGCTTGCCCAGTCGCTTGCTGATGATGTCTTCAAGTCCGACGAACGAGCCGCCGCAGATGAACAGGATCTGGCTCGTGTCCATCTGGATGTACTGCTGCTCCGGATGCTTTCGCCCACCTTGCGGCGGGATGTTGCTGACGGTGCCTTCGAGCATCTTCAGGAGCGCCTGCTGCACGCCTTCGCCGGACACGTCGCGGGTGATGCTGACGTTACCGCTGGTCTTGCCGATCTTGTCGATCTCGTCGATGTAAACGATTCCGCGCTGGGCGGCCTCGAGGTCGTAGTCGGCGTTCTGCAACAGCTTGAGCAGGATGTTCTCGACGTCTTCACCGACGTACCCGGCTTCGGTGAGCGTCGTCGCATCGCCGATCGCGAACGGGACGTTCAGGATGCGCGCGAGCGTCTTGGCGAGCAGCGTCTTGCCGCTGCCGGTCGGGCCGATCAGGAGCACGTTGCTCTTGTCGATCTCGACATCGCTCGGCGTCGGGGCGGCCGCGGGCGCCGCAGCGCCGGTCGCGGCATCGGCGGGTTGTGTTTCTTGAGTGGTCAGTCGCTTGTAGTGATTGTGCACCGCAACCGCGAGCGCCTTCTTCGCGTAGTTCTGGCCGATCACGTACTGATCGAGGAACTCCTTGATCTGGCGCGGACTGGGGATCGTGCTGAACAGCGGTTGGCTGCTGGACAGCTTTCGCTTTTCCTGGCGGATGATGTTGTGCGCCAGATCGACGCAGTTGGCGCAGATGAAGACGTCGCTTGGTCCCTCCACCATTGGCCCAACGTCGCGTGAGCTTTTTCCGCAGAAGGAGCAGGTCGTGACGCGTCGGCCGCGGAAGCCGCCACCGCCGCCGCCACCTCCGGGAGGCAAGTTACCGCCCCCGCCGCCTCCCAGTCCTCCGACGCCGCCGCCTGTGGGAGGAGTGGAGCCACCTGTGCCGCCACCATTCCCAGGGCGAGTTCCGTTTGCCATCGATCTGCCTTCCTTAACGAACTGGACGCGAACGACATCGCGACGTCGCGATCCGCGCGATCCGCGGGCGGCGCGCGACACCTGCGCGCACGAAGCGCATCCTAGCTAGTGAGCGCCGCCGTAATCTGCTTATCGAACAAGAACCGGCATGGACTTGATCAACCGAAAGTTCTTCTGCAATCCCTTCGGCGAGCCGTGCCGGACGATTCTCATCTTAATGGATTCGAACCCTCAATTGGAAACCTGAAAATCGCGTTTGAGGTCCGAATAACAGTGACGATAACCAGTGATCTCATCACTCCATGACAGATGCTAGGAGCACAATTTCCGGACAATCAAATCTGCGATGCTTTCACCCCACCGTGGATCGCGCGATTCCGGGCTGTTTTTCAGGTCATGCCGCGTTGTTGTTGCTGCTTGGCGGCCTCGGCGCGGGCGGCGTCGCGGCGCGCCTGGGCAGCTTGCAGATGCTCGACCATCTTCGCTCGCGCACGCTCGTATTCCTCATCCGACAGGTGACCTTCCTTATGCATCTGGCGCAGGTCCGCGAGCGAAAAGCCCTCCCCATGCACGTCTTCGTTCGGGTTCATCCGTTTCCGCGCCCACACGACCCCGATGAACAGCGCAACGACGGCGATGATCAACAGGATCGAGACGAGGAGGATCGACGACGAGTTTTCCGCGGTGGATTGTGCCAGTGAGATCGGCAGGTGATGAACGAGGCGGGTGAGCACGATAACTGATGCTAGATTCGCGGATAATCCCGGTCAACGCCGGCTAACGCACGCAGCCGCGCGCATGTGCATGGCGCGCGGCTGCGGCGTCTGTGTGCTACCTCATGCGAAGGATCTGCTTCTCCAGCGCGCCGGCAACGGACTGGACGATCTTCTCGTCGTCTTCATCCACGACGGCGAGCACCTGCCCGCCGCGCAGGAACGCGGCCATCTCCGCATCCTGCCGTTGCTGCTCGACGTTGCCGCTGGTTTCGAACTTCTCGTATCCGACGCGCGGTTCGATGCTCGCATCGAGGCTCGCGCTGTCGGATTTGTTGTCCTCTTCAAAACCCACGAAGTAAACAACCCACGCGAATGTTGCTGCGGACGTTTGCTTGTTGGCTTTCTTCTTCATCGCTTCTCCTGTTCGACTGCTTGACTCACGCCTCCACTCAAGGAATACGTAGTTCAGTTGCGACAATAGCGCCGTCCGTGGCCAAATACCTGAACAGGTCTAACGCAAAGGGATGAAGCGAAAGCCGGGCCAGAAATCGTAAGTAGCCAAAAATGTCGCGGCACCGGCCCTGGCTCGCTATATTTCATGGCAGGCATGTCAAAACGCGCAGCATCACAGCAGTCGGCACCCAAGACCTTCGAGGACGCGCTCCGCGAGCTGGAGCAGATCTTGTCAGAGATCGAAAACGGCGACGTGGGACTTGAGGAAAGCCTGGTGAAATACGAGCGCGGCAACTTCCTCATCCAACACTGCCGCGGCGTACTGAGTGCGGCCGAGAAGCAGATCGAGGCCCTCTCCAGCGGACAGGGGAACTCGGATGAAGAAAATCCGAACCCTGAGACAATGACGAAATCCGAATGATGAAAACCGTTGCGGGCGTTCATCATTCGGATTTGTCTCGGATTTCGGATTTCGATTATTCGGATTTCGCGGACGGCGATGCGTCCTTCAATCCCGGCACCTGATCCGCGCCGTTCTTGATCTGGATCGACGAGCCATTGAAGTCGTCTCCAATCGGTTCGAACTTCCCACCCAGATGTTGAGCGAGGAACGCTTCGGTCACCCCGTAGAAGCTCATGCGATTCTGCGGACGGGCGAAGCCGTGGCCTTCATCGGGATAGAGCACGTACGTCACCGGAATCTTCTTTTCGTTCATCGCGGCGACGATCTGATCCGCCTCCGCCTGCTTCACGCGCGGGTCGTTTGCACCTTGGCCGATCAGGAGCGGCTTGGTGATCTTCTCGACATGCGTGAGCGGAGAACGGCTTTCCAGGAACGCCTTGCCTTCGCTGGTCGTCTCATCACCGACGCGATTTCGCCACTGCGCGACGGCCGGCTTCCAGTACGGCGGGACGCTCTTGAGCAGCGTGTACAGATTGCTCGGGCCGACGATATCGACACCGCACGCGAACACGTCGGGCGTGAACGTCAGGCCGACGAGCGTCGCGTAGCCGCCGTAACTGCCGCCCATGATCGCCACTTTTTCCGGCTGCGCGATCTTGTTCTTCACGGCCCAGTTGACCGCGTCGATCAGATCATCGTGCATCTTGCCGGCCCACTCCTTCACGGCAGCGTTGCCGAACTTTTTGCCGAAGCCGGTTGAGCCACGATAGTTCACGCTCATCACCGCGTAACCGCGATTGGCGAGCCACTGATGTTCCGGATTGAAGCCCCACGTGTCGCGCGCCCACGGGCCGCCATGCACGTCGAGCACCATCGGCACGGGACGATCGACCTTGCCGTCCTGGTCGGGATCCGCGCTCAGCGGCGTGGTCACGTAGCAGACGAGATTTAACCCGTCGCGCGTCGGCACGACCACCGGATGCAGCTTCGCCAGCGGCAGACCCTCGAGATCCTTCTTATTCACGAACAGCAGCGACGCCTTTTTCTTCTCGCGGTCGTAGAGATACGTGCGGGCCGGACCGTTATCGAGCAGGTAAGCGACCGTCCACCACTTGTCATCCAGCGTGCGGCTGCTGATCGTCACTTCACCATCGGCGACGCTCTTGAGGTACTTCAGATCGTCGTTGATCGACGGGTCGATGACCTGCCACTCGACGCGTTCGTAGTTGAACGCGGCGGCCTGCACTTGGCGCGTCTTCGGATGGACGATCGCGCCGTTGAAGTCCGCCTTCTTGTTCTCGGCGATCAGCTTCTTCTCGTTCGTCTTCAGGTTCCACGCGAACAGCGCGGACGTGTCGCGATCGCGACTGTCCTGGAAGTAGAGAAGATCGCCGGTCTCGTCGAAGCCGACCATGCCGGTCGTGAGCGCGTCCTCCATCGGGACCTGCGCGAACTCTTTGAAGTCGCCTGGCTTCACCGGTTCGGTCACGGTCGCGACGGAAATCGGCGCGCCCGGCGTATAGACGAAACCACCGCCGGTCGGCGCGACGGTTTGGAAGAAGCGAACGTTGTAGTTGTCATCGCTCGCCATACCGGCGACTGTGTTGCCGTTGATCGTCTCGGGGTTCTGCAATACCAGCGTGTCCTTGCCGGTGCGGATGTTGATGCGATGCAGGTCGTGATAGACCGGGTTGCGATCGTTCAGGCTGACGAGGATCTCATCGGGAAACTTCGGGCTGACCCCACTGATGCGAGCAGCGACCTTCGCGTTGGGCGTGAGGTTCTTGTCTTCGCCGTTGTTCAGATCGACGACGTGAATGTTCCAATTCTCGTTGCCGCCCTCGTCCTGGAGATACAGGATGTGCTGATTCGAGTACGCCCACTGGTACTGGCGGATGCCGCGTTTCTTGTCATGCGTGACGGCTTTCGCGGCATTAATGTCGCTCGCCGGCGCGACCCAGACGTTCATCACGCCGTCCACCGGCGCGGTGAAGCTGATGTACTTGCCGTCATAACTGAGTCGGCCCTGGGCTTTGTCAGGATTACCGAACAGCACGTCGCGCGAGATGAGCGTCGATGCATCCGCCTTCTTCGCCGCCGAGGACTGCGCATCGCCGTGCTCCGGCGAATTTGCACAGCCAGCCGCTCCGACGAGGAGCGTCGAGACCAGAACCATTATCGATTTCTTCATTTTTTAGTTCTCCGCTTGTTTCAAGCGAATATGCGGGAGCGAAGGGAAAGTTGCAAACGAAGCCGAAGTCACTTCCCTTCGGTGTTCTTCTTCAGGAATTCGATCGTCGCGGGCCAGGCTTTTGCGGCGGCCTCCATGTTCTTGCCGTTCTTGCCGTCCTGTTGACGAAGAAATCCGTGGCCGGCGCCATCGTAGATGTTCGGCGTGTACATCTTCCCGGCGGATTTCATCGCTTCCGTCGTAGGCTGGACCGTTGACGTCACGCGCGCGTCATCGCCGCCGTAGAAGCCCATCACCGGCGCGTTGATCGATTTCGCATCCGCGCCTTCCGGCTTCGTTCCGTAATACACCACCGCTGCATCCAGCTTGGGTTGATGGACGGCGTACGCGAAGCTCTGCGTGCCGCCCCAGCAGAAACCGATCGATGCGCTCTTTCCGTTCGAGGCCGGCAGCTTAGTCGCAAATTCGCGCACGGCGTCGAGATCGCTCATCACGCGATCAGGCTTCAAATCGCGCACGGCCTTCATCACCTCTTCACGCGAACCGAACGAATCCGTATCGCCCCCGTTCTTGCCCATCCCCGTGAGCAGATCCGGCGCGACCGCGATGAACCCCTCGGCCGCGAGTTGATCCGCAACGCCCTTGACCCAGTCGGTCGCGCCGAAGATCTCGTGGATAACGACGACCACCGGCGCGTTCTCCTTGCGCTCCGGATACGCGACGTAACACTTCAACGCCTTCTCGCGTCCCGGCGATTTCACCTCAACCCATTCACGGTGCCGCGGCGATTTCTCCAACGCGGCCTTCGCGTTCGCCTCATCGGGCGGGAGCGTGGGCGCGGAGATCGAGATCGATGAGCTGACGAATAAGAAGAACGTCGCGAGCGCGATGATTCGGGGAAGTTTCATGCGACGCATTGTTCGATCGATGCGTCGATGGCGTCAAGGGGACATCAGTTGTCCCATTCGCAGACGTAACCCGCGGATTGGTTCGTCACGCGCCAGACGCCCTTTTCATCCAGCTGCGGATGTCCGACGGGTTCGCCGAGGTTCGGTTCACCGTGCGCCCAGTAGCTGAAGAACATCTCGACGTTGCTGATCCAGCGCCAGCGGCCCTTGCCGTCGAACTGCGCGCCGACCCACAGCTTTCGATCCTTCGCTAGCTTGACGACATAGTCATTTTCGAGCCGAGTCTCGAGGCAAACCAGTCGCCCTCCGGCTTGTTCGCAGAGTCGCACGGCGTTGTCCCAGGAAACATCAGCGATGCTCGCGCGATAGAGGTGCCCCTTGAACGGCATCGCATCCGGCGGACGCGGAATCTTCGCCTGGTCCGGCGCAGCCACTTCGGCAACACGTTGCTCGGCGGTCGCGAGCTCCAGGCCGTCGAGGATCGGCATCGCGCGCTGATACCAGTATGCCGCGCGCTTTCGCCAGGGCACGCGCTGGTCGTCGCTGGGAATCTGCATCGCATACTCCCACCACGCGTCGGCCAACTTGTACTGTTCGTCGCCGCGATCCTCGGGGACCTGCAGATCGCGATCCGCCAGCGCTGCCAGATCGTGATCGGCGCCTTTCAGCAGGTGCGGCAGCCCGCTGTCCCAATCGCCGCGCACGCCGCACAGGAATTGGCCCATCACGAGATTCGCATCCGGGTTATCCGGGAACTGCTTCAGCGTCACTTCCGCCGGCAACGCACGTTCGTGTGCTGCGCGGAGCACGTCGAGCCGTGCTCGACGCCATTGAATCCATGACACGTACGCGCGCTTCTGCGTCTTGCTCGCCGTCGTATCCGCCAGCGCCAGCAGCGTGTCGGCGTGCTCGAAGTCGTTCTCGACGGCGCACTGGTCGATCAAGTCGATGCACATCGACGCCACCGACGCGTTCGCCGTCGGCGACACCAGCACCGGGACGGCCATCTGCAGCGCCTCGACGCGCAGCGCGAGCCGACTCACCGGAAAGAAGGCCGCGAGATGATCGATCGCAGCAAACGACGTCGGCACGTCCCCCGCCAGCGCGGCGACGTCGCGGGCCTCGCGGTAGAACGCGTACTTCGCATCGGTGTCGCGTTTCGTTTGATCGCCCTGCTCGGTCAGCTTCAACGCGAGCTTGCGGCGCGCGGGGTAGGACTGATCGACGTAATCGCTGGCGAAGATCGCGCGGATCTTCTCGACCGCCTGTTCCTGCGTGCCCAGCCCCGGCACGGCGATCGTCGGTTTTGCAGCGGGCGGCGGTGCGATCACGACGCGCCGGCGAGCCGGTCGCGTGGTGGGCGGCGCCGTCACGTCGCCGGCTGCGCCCAACAAGGCGCAGCAAACCAGAACGCTCACTGCGCACGCGAGCGCGGTGAGAGTGCGCCGGACAGAAGCTGTACGCCTGCCGTGCCTCAACACATTGAACCATTGACTTTATCGGTCGCCGCGCATTCCGGCTGAACAACGGATTGCAGGCAGATGTGGCCCGAACGTATTCGCTAACGTCGCGCCCGATAAGATTTCGAGCACGGGCTTCTGACGCTGACTGCGCGCATAAAGAAGCCCCGGTGGTTACGCGCGGACACGGCGTCCTGCGTACCTGGCCGGGGCTCTAGGGGTACTCTCCCCTCTCGTCGGAACTTTCAGTCACCGACTTGCGGAGATGTCGCTCAATGCTTGTGCGCGAAAGTTTTCCGATGTCGCCGACGTGACCCAACGCGTGCGAGCGCGATCAGCGCGACGCTCGCCGTCGTCGGTTCCGGCACGGCCTGCAGGATGAAGCTATTCGCGTACGCTTCACCGAACTGGTTGAAGTGCTGCACGACTTTCTGCAGCTCCCGCGACGACATATCCGCCGGGCGACCTTCCAGGTACGCGAGCGCCGACGCAACGGAATTGCCCTGCTGATTGAACGCGAAGTCGATCAGCGAGTAATCGTCAAAATTCACCACGCCATTGCTGTCGAAATCGCCCTTGCTCCAGCTTTGGATGAAGCCGGGGTTCGTCTGCGTATTGAAGCCGTTGTCGGTGCGCGAATAGTCGTCGAAGTTGATGATCCCGTTGAAATCGGTGTCACCGTCTTTTAGTGCCGCACCGAGCGCGAGACGTACCGGGCGAAAATCGAACGTGTCGATCGAGCCGGTGTCGTTCATCTCAACATCGACGAGATTGATCGGCTTGAACGTCGTCGATTGCGTGTGCGCCGCCGAATCGCCATCCGCGCCCTGCACGGCTGCGAGCTGATGGTTGATGTTGCGATAGTCCTTGCCCGCGAAGTAATCGACCAGCTTCGCATCTTTCAGATCGATCGCGCCATCGTGATTCGCATCTTCCTTGCGGAACGCGGTCGCGCTGTTGCCGGCGACGGCGGCGGCATCGGCGCGCTGTTGCGGCGTGGCGTTGGCGTAGAGGTAATCGAGCGCGGCGTTCTTGCGAAGAACCCCGTTGCGGAGCTGATCGCCAAGCGTCGCACCGCTGGCAGCGGTGAGGTGGGTGGACGTCGTGCCGTCCGCGAGTGCAGCGCCACGGGCCATCGCGTAGAGATCCTTGCCATCGAACTTGCCGTCGGAATTGAAGTCACCCATCACGATCAGGTCACCCTTCTTCGCGCCCGCCGTTCCATCCTGGCCGATCATCGAAGCGAGCGGTGCGCTGAGCGAAGCGACGCTTGAACTATTCACCGAACCGCTGTTCGCGTCGACACCCGCGCCGCTGGCGAACAGTTTCGCTTGCGCATCCTGCGCGGCGATGACGACTGCTGCGTAATCACGTTTTCCGTCCTGATTGAAGTTGCCGAACAACCAGTTTCCGCCGCCGCTGCCGTTGTCGGTGATCGGAATATCGCCTGCCGTCGTCCCGGTGGCCGCGCCGTTGTACTTCGCGCCCGCAGCGCCTTTCGTGATCTGTGACGGATCACCGACGGCGAAGTTCGTTGCGTAACCGCTGCCGATCAGCGCGCTGCGCAGTCCGGAGTTGTATTGCGGATTCGCTACGGCTTGGCCCACGCCGTCGAGGGTCTTGGTCACCTGCATCATCTGCGGCAGGATGAAGCTCGTCGCCAGCAGTTGATCGGCCGGGTTCGCGACGGAGTTCGACGCGGGGAAATTGAACACCGAGCCGACGATGTTGCCGCGCATGTCGGCGACGTCGTTCCCGGCGTTGTCCCCCTTGATGCCGGTTTCAGAATCGGTGCGCGCGGCCCACTGCGCTGCGTTGTCGCCGGCAAAAGTGCCGCTCGGCGCTTTGATCGTCACGTATGTCTCGTTCTGCCAGATCACGTAGCTGCCATCGGTGATCGACGCAGCGCTGGCGCGAACGAACGTACCGCCAGCGTCGGTTGCGTGGTCGCCATAATCCAGCGCACGCAGCGGCGTGATGCTGGCGGTCGGACCTTTCACGGCACCGATCGCGTCGCTGATGCTCAGCGGGCCGACACCCATGCGCGAGTTCTGCACGGCCGTTCGCAACGCGCTGCCGGCGGTCTTGCCAGAGAATCGCATTGCGCCGCCGATCGCATTCTGAGCGGCGCTCGAATTGTCACCGTCATCGTGTTCACCAACGGCCCAGGTTGGATCGACGCCCGTGTTGTTGGCGATCACGTTCCGCGTGCCGCTGTTGACGTCGCGTTGCGCCATATTGAAATCCGCGCCGTTCGCGAGTCGGCCGGTCGTTTGCAGCCATTGCGCGTCGGTGCGATTCATCTTCGTCAAACCGGTGCCGGGATTCGCGACCATCAACGTCGCCGTGACGGCCACCGCAACGTTGTTCGTGTTATCGACGCCCGCGCTGTTCCACGGACCCGCACCGTTCGCACCGGCCGGGAGATTCAGCACGGTCTCCGGCTGAAGCTGCTGTCGCGCACCGCTTTGGCCCAGCCCGCTGATCGAATTGCTCGTCAGCAGTTGATTGCCTTGACCGTAACCCACGCTGGTGGGCGTCGCGGTGAACGTGCCAGCGCCGACGCGCGAGAAACCTTGTCGAGCGTTGACATCGCTGATCGCCATCTGCACTGCGTTCTGGCCATTCGCGCCGCCGAAGCTGCCGATGGTGAAACCGTTCGCGCTGCCGGGCGCGGTGAAGCGATTGCGATTCACCCAAACCGGGTTGCCGCTCGATGGATCGCGATTCGGCAAGCCCCCGATCATGCCGGCCTGATCGTTTGCGAGTTCGAGAATTCCTTCGACCGATCCCTGCTCGTGCCATTCGACCCGCACGCCGTTCTGTTCCGGCGCGACCGCAGGGAACGGGCTCGGCGCGAGCTGGAATTGCGTTGTCGGCGAGTTCGGCGCGGAGAACATCAGCGGCGCGCCGCCAGCACCCGCATTGAGCACGACGCTCGTGCCGGGTGTGAGGAACGAGAACCCGGCCGAGGTCGTGAAGTTTCGCATCGCGGTGGAACCGCTGAGCGAGATCGTCACGAGGTCGCCCGTTTGTCCGGCGCGAAGCTGGTTCGCGCCGATCAACGTCGCCGCAACCGCGGCTGTCAGCGCACCAACTTGGTGCGCACGATGTCTGGTCTGCATGGTCATGATGCATCTCTCCTTGAGTAATTTCGTGGTTCGCCGCGTGAAGTCGCGCTTGAGCTAATTGCTCAGCACGTCGTTGTTCGGGCTCAGTGAGTAGAACTGCTGGCCCCACTGGAAGACCGGATCGAGCGTCTCCTTGATGCCCTTGGTTTCGACGTGACCATCGACGTAGAGGAAGTTGCTCTTGCCGAGGTTGAAGCCCGCGCCGTCCAGCTTGCGATAGTGATTTCGCCCGACCCAGTCGAGGCGCGTCTTGCTGGCGCTGATGTCCGGATACTTCGGGTCCTTCATCAGATCAGCGCTCGTCACGCGCCGAATCGTCGGCGGCGGTGGATTGCGGAACACGTCGGGCTGGATCTTCTCGAGATCCTTCTCGCCCGCGATGCCGACGAAACCGGAGATCGGACGATGGCTTTTCACGACCGTATCGTTGCCCGTGCCCGTCGTATCCTGTCGCGGCGGACCTGCGACGACGCGCCAATCCTGGTTCCATTCCGTCGCGAGAATTGTGTCCGCCGCCTTGCGAACCTGTGCGGCGCGGACGAATCGATAGACGCGCTTCGCGCCCTGGAAATCGGGCACGAACTTGTTGCGCGGACAGATCGCTTCGTTCACCGTGTATGCGCAACGCGGCGCCTGGAAGTCAGCCGTGTTCGCACCGTCATCGTTCTGCTGGCCGGAATCGTGATTCGCTTCAAACGTGTTCGTCGGCGGCAGGCCGCCCTTTTCGATCGTCGGGCACTGAAACATGCCCCAACCGTTGTCGCTCATGTATGCGTTGATACCGAACGCGCTTTTGTTCGCGCCCGATCCGCCGAGCATGTCCTTTCGTTGATAGAGATAGCTCGACCAATGCACGTAACCCCACTGAGCCGCATCCGGCGATTGCACGCCGGCATTGATCGTCATGCCGTTATAGATGTACGCCGCGGGAAACGAGCCCTTGTTCTCCGCGCTGTAAATCGCCATCCCCTGCCCGACGCTGCGCATGTTCGATGCGCACTTCAACGCGTTGGCCGATTCACGCGCCTTGTTCAGCGCGGGCAATAGCATTCCAATCAGTACTGCGATAATCCCAATAACGACCAATAGCTCGACGAGCGTGAAACCTGGGGTGAACCCCGACCGCTGCCGTGTGCGGGCGTCTGACATGATGATGCTCCTTCTCTTGTTCTTCCGTGATCGCGAACGCGTCCCGATCGGTTCCGACGATTTGGACGGGCGGTCTTATCCCACTCGCTCGTTTAGCTCGGCTTTCAGACGTGATAGTGTTGCGCAAAAGTCGTGTTAATGATCGCGCGCGGGTAGGCTAGGCGCGACATGGCGATTCGGATTCTCGCCTTGGGCGACGTCGTCGGTCGCCCGGGCCGGCAAATCATCTGCAACAAACTACCGCCGCTGGTAAAGCAGCGCGGCATCGACCTGGTCGTCTGCAACGCCGAAAACGTCGCCGGCGGCAGCGGGATCACGCAGAACCTGTTTCACAAGCTGCGCAGCTACGGCGTGGACGTGATGACCCTCGGCGATCACATCTATAAACGCATCGATATCGTTCCGACGCTCGCGAATTCCGAACGCATCGTGCGACCCGCGAATCTTTCCGCCCAAGCGACGGGCCGGCCGTTCACGATCATCACGACGAACGGCGGCGTGCCGGTGTGCGTGATCTCGGTGCTCGGGCGGATCTTCATGAGTCAGCTGCCGTCGGATGATCCGTTCGCGGCGGTCGATCGCGTGCTCAAACAGATACCGTCGAACGTGAAAGTGGTCGTGTGTGACGTACACGCTGAAGCGACCAGCGAGAAAGTCGCGATGGGGCATTATCTCGATGGACGCGCGAGTTTCGTGTGGGGCACACACACGCACATCCCGACCGCTGACGCGAAAATCCTGCCCGGCCAAACCGCGTACATCACCGACCTCGGCATGTGCGGCCCCTACGATTCCGTGCTCGGCCGACGCAAAGATCGGGTCATGAAATACATGACGACGAACATGCCGCACAGCTTCGACGTCGCAACCGGGGACGTACGCATGTGCGGCGCGCTGGTCGAGGTAGACGAGACAACCGGCCGCGCGCTGACAATCGAGCGCATCGAAGTCCAGGGAGAAACCGAATCCCAGGCCTACGACCACGACGACGCCCGCACGAACAACTACGCTGGCGGGAACGATTAGTTGGTCGCAAGAATGACTCGTCCGACCATCCGTGCGATCCACACGTACGCGTTCGTCCACGGATCGTCTCGAAGAAACTGCGTCGCGCGGGCCGGATCTCCAACGAACGGTCGTAGCACCCACGCCGCTTGAATCCCTACGAAGCTATAGAGCACGAGCCACAGTTTCAGTAGCCGCGCGTGGGACGGCGCGCGACCGATCAACGGCGCGTAGTTACGTCGCAGCGCGAACCCCCCTGCAATGATGGCGATCGCGAACGCGATGCCGTTGAACAGGATGTGCAATTCATGACCCGCGGTGGATACGTAGCCGAGTAAGACAAGTGGTGCGAGGGACAATAGCGCGCACGTCATCCACGATTGCGAGTTCGTCAATGCACGTAGCACGCGCGGAAAATCGTCGCGGACGCCCGCGATGGAATTGATCACGAAGAAGCTCGGCAGCGCGATCGCGAACGTCACGGCGAGCAACAGCGGTAGTTTGATCGCCGAATATACGATCTGAAGTGCGCGAAGATCGGACGAGCCCATCGCCGCACCGTAAACGACAGAGCAAACCAGCGCGATGCGCACGGACATTCCCAGTCGCATGAGGTCAGTCCATGTACCAGCAAAAGAGGTTGCCCGGATCGCATTGCAGCAATGCGTACGCGAGCAGATATGTGATCGCCATCGCGGTGCTGAGCATCGCGATTTCGCGAAAACGCTGGAACAGGATCGTCATCAGCAGCACCGCGAGAAATGCGACAATTGGCCAACACAGCAACGGCAGCGCGCTGGCGACATATGCGATATCGACGATGCCGCCGATCATCTTGGGATCATCAAGGCTTGGCCGAGGTGGTCTGCTGAGCGTCGCGCACGCGCAGAGCCAGGTGACGAACACGCCAACGTGAAAGAGAAATGGATGCAACACGATGAACGCTGCCGCGATCGTGCGCATCTGTTGGCGATGCGGAGCGTCAAGCGAAGGCCGGGCGTAGGCGAGCAAGGAGATCGAGATTGGCTCTTTCATCGTCATCCTCCGATCAATTTCAGCGTGAGGTAATACACCGCTTCGAAGAAGTTCGATCCGCGTGCGCGGAACAGCGCGAACTCGGCTTGTCCACCTACGAACGGACGCAGCACCCAGCTCATTTGCGCGCCGACGAGCACGAACACGATCAGCCACAATCGGAACACGAGCTTAACGTTCCGCTCGCCGACCGCGCTCGGCGGATCGGCTTCGGCCCGCCCGTCAGCATTGACCGAAATGCGCTTGAGGGTCCGCAATAAGAAGCTCAACCCGAGGAATCCCGCGACGACGAACGCAATCACGTTCAGCACGACCATGAACGGGTGACTGTCGGTCGTGAACGAGAAGAATGCGACGATGGTTCCGAACGACGCGAGCAGCGCGATCGTCACGCCCATCGCCGCCGCCAACAAGTTGAGCAGGGAGCGAGCGTTCAATCGCGAACCCACCAGCGCGTTGAACACGTATAACGACGGGAACGTTACCAGCAGCGTGAGCGCGAACAGCGCAGGGACTTTCACCGCACTGCTGATCATCTGGCGCCACGCGCCTGCCCGGCCGCTGACGACGGCGAAACTCCCCATGCAGGCACCGTAGAACATCGCCAACCCGAACAATGCGGGCGCGAGGTGTGCCGCCGACGATCGCGGGCCCGTTCGGCCGTCGGGTGCGGTTTGCAGCGCGTCACCGCGCACGATCTGGTCGAGTGCCTCGAATCGGTTCGCGATCGACATGCGAGACAACATCGTCCGTCCGCGTTGCGTAAACCAGCACGTAATTCGTTTCACGCATTTACGAATTCCCGCGTAAATCTCGCACGATTCGCTCGATTCGTAAATCGCGGACTCGCGATTTACGATGTGTGCCACGATGAGCGCAACCGATGCCATCCGTCCGAACGCGGCGGCGATCCGACTCGCAATCCGCTGGACCGAACGCGCCGCCATGGAAGTCGAACGCGCTCTCGATGATCGTCGCGCACGGATCGACCGATCATCTCTGAAGTCACGACTGGGCAAGATTCAAAGCGGTCGCCGATTGCTCGCTGAGATGCTTCGCACGAAACCGTCCAGCGAACCGAGCGACCAGCCGCTTCGCGTCGCCGGGAAGGATGTCGCTCGATCTGGACGCGCTCGCGTGGATCACGTGCTCGAGCACGTCACCGCCGCAAGCCTCGCGCAGATCGCGGCTGCGCTGAACGCCAACGTCTTCCGCGCGAATCGCGTGCGCTCCCGACAACTTCGCATGACTCGCTCGGGCGCCGTGTTCGAATTCGCCTGGACAAGGGACGTGCCCGTTGAAGTTTCAACCGAGTCATTCGCGCTGCCCGCCGCCGATGCGACCGCAATCGCGCGAGGTTCTGGCGAGCGTTTCTCACTCGTCCAGTTCTTCAACGCCGGTAGCTTTCAAGCCGCATTCACCGCGGGCGTGAACGAACAGGCTCGATCGCTCGGACTGATCATGAACCACCGCGATCCCGCCGACGGCGACATGCGTGCGATGAAGCAGCGCATCGACGCCGCCATCGCCGACCCGCGCACGGCCGGCATGATCGTCCACTCTGGCCAGGCGATTGAACTGCATCCACTGGTCGAACGCGCGCGCCGCGCCGGCAAGGCCGTCGTCACGAGCAACCTGCTCGCCCCGCCGCTCAACACGCCGAGCATCGTGCTCAACGACATCGGCACCGGCGCGATGCTCGCACGGGCATTGCTCAGTGACCTGGCGCGCAGTGAACTGACACAATCCAGCTCGGGACGATTCGCCGACACCGGCGCGGCCGCACACATCCTGCTCGTCGGAGGCGGCGAGCGCGAGTTGCCGCACATGCGTTTGCGTCAGCAAGGATTCCTCGACGCCTTGGCGGAGCAGTCGCAAATCGACTGTCGTGAAATCCCCGGCAGCGGCCTGTCGATCCTTCCCAAACTCGTCGAGCGACTACGCCGGAAGAACCGCCGCATCACGGCGATCGTCGCGTTTTACGACGACGTCACGCGCGTCGCCGCCCAGGCGATCGAGCTGAGCAGATCGACGAAGCAGACATCGCTCTACGGCGTCGATCTCGGCGATCCGGAATTAGAGGAAATGGAGTCGCACCCATTCTGGCGAGCATCGATCGGCTTCGACGCCTTCGCGCTGGGCGCAGCCGCCACGCGGTTACTTGCCGCGGCACTGCGCGCCCCGCGCTGGACGGCTCGACAACGATTCGCCATCGTGATCGACGGCGTCCTCGTGCGCCGCGAACACGTGCTCAAGCTCCGAGATCGCACCGCGACCGGCCTGGCGAAATCGCTCCCAATGCTCACTCAGCCGTGCGAGATGATCGTGCGGATTCCGGATTGAGCACTGCGCCTCTCACCGCTTCACCGCCACCACATCCACCATCGGCGGCGAGCTGAAGAACGCGTTCGGATCGTTCGATCGCGCGTGCCACTCTTGCTCGAACTCCCGTTGCTCATCGATGGTAAGAAATCCCGTCTGCACGAGGGTCGGCACGAAGATCGCGAAGAACGTCGTCGGCCATTGCCAGAGCGAGCTGTCGGGTTGGCCGATCCGGACAATCGGTTCGATGGATTCAACGTCGAAACCGGCGCGGTCGAGCAGCATGGGAAACTGGCAGCCGATGTCGGGATCACCCCCGTGTTGCCGCCAGCTTGCATCGACGGCGCGGATGACGCGGTTGAAGACTTCACTCTTCGGCGCGAGCTTGATGGCGGTGTAGTTGTAGTAATCCTGAATCGCGAAACGTGCGCCGGGCTTGAGCGCTCGCGCTACGCCGTCGATCACACGCTGCGGATTCGCCACGAAGCACAGCACCCAGCGGCAATACGCGCCATCAGCCGTGTTGGCTGGCAATTTCGAGCCAAGCTCGTGCACGTCGGCCACGCTCGCTTCCACGTTCGGGAGGTTCCGGGCGCGGACGAAATCGACGAACTTCTCCGATGCATCCACGGCGCTCACGCGGCCGCGTGCGCCGACCAGCGCGGACAGATCGGCCGTCGCGAAGCCCGGCCCGCATCCGACGTCGAGCAGATGCATACCGGGCACAAATCGCGCGCGCTCCCAGATTCGATACGCCTGCCCTCGCCAGATCTGATGCTGAAAGCCGAGGCGGTTCAGCTCTTCGTCTTGCGTGCCCAGCACGTAATCCTTCTGCTCGTTCGCTTGGTCCTTCATGGCCGCAAAGTATAGACAGTCGCACTGAAACACTTCGCCGATTTTCGTACTTCAAATTGTGATGACGGGGCGCGTGGTTTGTGTGACGGTCCAACGGATTGGAAAGGACTAAGTCATCATGGGACAATCAGCACAAAACGGCGGGCGCAACGCGAGCCTCGACGACAAGAAATCTCGCATGGAAGGCCGGGCCAACACGCGCTCGCAGCGCGCTGGCCGCGAGATGGACATGAAGGGCCGCACGGGTGGCGCGTCTGGGAAGGACGACGTCGCCAATCGCCCCAGCGGAAACTCCTCTCGCGAGGGTGGCGGCGGTGGTGGCGGCGGTGCCAACTGAAACGCGTTACTCCACCGTCACGCTCTTCGCCAGATTTCGCGGTTTGTCCACGTTGCAACCCCGTGCAACGGCGGCGTGATACGCGAGTAGCTGCAGCGGCACGACGCTCAGCAGGGGCTGCAGCGGTTCGAGCGCATCGGGCACGTAGATCACGTGGTCGCTGTAGCGCGAGATGTTCTTGTCGTTCTCCGTGGCGACGGCGATCACGTGGCCGCCTCGCGCTCGCACTTCTTCGATGTTGCTGATCACCTTGTCGTACTGCGTGCCCTGCGTCGCGATGAACACGACCGGCATCCCCTCGTTGATCAGCGCGATCGGCCCGTGCTTCATCTCGGCGGCGGGCATTCCTTCGGCGTGGATGTAGCTGATTTCCTTCAGCTTCAGCGCGCCTTCCAGCGCGACGGGATAGTGATAGCCGCGGCCGAGGAACAGCCAGTTCTCCTTCTCGCAGAACTTCAGCGCGATCTGCTTCACTTTCTCGCTTTGATCCAGCACCTTCTGCATCTGATCCGGAATTGCGCACAAACCTTCGATCACTTCCTGACACGTCTGCTGGCTCGTGAAACGACGTCGGCCGAGATATAGCGCGAGCATCGTCAGCACCACGCACTGGCAGGTAAACGCCTTCGTCGAGGCCACGCCGATTTCCGGTCCGGCGTGCAGGTAGATGCCGGCGTCGGTCTCGCGCGCGATCGTGCTGCCAACCACGTTCACCACGCCGAGCGCAAGCGCGCCTTTCTCCTTCGCTTCACGCAGCGCCGCGAGCGTATCCGCTGTCTCACCGGATTGGCTGATCGCGACGACCACCGTGTTCTCTTCCACCAGCGGGTTGCGATAGCGGAACTCGCTCGCGTACGTGCATTCGGTGACGATCTTCGCGAGATCTTCCATCAGGTAATCGCCGACCAGTCCCGCGTGCCACGCAGTGCCCTGGCCGGTCAGGATCAGACGCTTCGCGCGGATCAGGTCGCGCTGCGCGGCGACCAGTCCGCCGAGGACGATTCGCCCTTCCTTCGCTTCGGCGCGACCCCGCAAACAGTTTCGGATCGCGTTCGGCTGCTCGAAGATTTCCTTGAGCATGAAATGCTCATATGAACCGAGCTCATACTCTTCGAGCTTGTGTTCGAGCTGGCTGATGACCGGTGAGATCGTGATGTCGTCGATCGTCGTCGTCTTGAATCCGTCGGGCTTCAGCACGGCCATCTCGTTGTCGTTGAGATACACGACCTGGCTCGTGTGCTCGACGATCGCGCTCGCATCCGATGCGACGATATATTCATCCTTGCCCACGCCGATGATCAGCGGCGAACCCTTTCGCGCGACCACCAGCGTGTCCGGCTCGTCTTTGCAGATCACCGCGATGCCGTACGTGCCTTCAACTTCGTGCAAAGCCGCCTGCACCGCGCGGCCGAGCAGCGACGATCCGTTCTTCACGCCGTCGCCGTTCTTGGCCTTCAAGTCTTTGTAAAGGTCGCCGATCAGCACGGCCAGCACTTCCGTGTCGGTCTGACTGTGAAACGTGTGGCCCTTTTCGGTCAGGAACTGCTTGAGAACGTTAAAGTTCTCGATGATGCCGTTGTGAATCAGCGCGATCCCGCCGGGGTTGTCCGTGTGCGGGTGCGCGTTGTTTTCGTTCGGGGCACCGTGTGTTGCCCAGCGCGTGTGGGCCATGCCGATGTTGGCGGCGGGCAGCGGGTTGCCGTTGCTCAGCTTGCTCTCGAGCACGCTGATGCGTCCGACCGCGCGACGGATGTGCAGTTGACCGGATGGATCGATCACCGCGATGCCGGCCGAGTCGTAGCCGCGATACTCCAGCCGCTTCAGTCCTTCGATCAACAACGGCTGAACGACCTTACGACCGACATAGGCGACGATTCCACACATCGTGATTCACTCCCGAGAGAAACCCAACTTCCCACACAGCACTGATCGTGGCGCACAAACCCGGATAAGCGCAAGCGCTCCCTATCGCTATCGGCCCCGCGCCCTGATGACGAAAGTCTAATCCACAATATCGGACGCACCAACCCATCGATGGTACGCCGGAACTTGCTGGCACGCTTCTGCGCTGCGTCGAATTGTGAATCGGCTGACAAAGCGAACCGCTCAGCAACAAGAGTCGCCACGACTCAACGCCGATTTCGCGGGCGCCATTTCCCCGTGTCGCACTTCCCTGGTCGCCATTCCCATCCGCTACGGTATCCGAATGGCCAACGCTCGGCTCGGCCAATGGTTAGCGTTGAGATCATTTCGCCGATCGGGATTTTTTGGGAGATTTTGGGAAGTCCACGGAGTGGCCCAGATCGCCAAGCAGCGATGGTCGCGTTATTCGATTGCCAAAGAGTCGCACGCGTTGCAACGGTCGCAACGCGTGGTCACCATTACACCGCGCGCTGCGCGCCAGACGCGCGTGGCGCGCAGCGCGCCGCGTTTTCACGCGATGGCCAGGGAATATTCTACCGATGCGCGCTGCGCGCCGGCGTGTCACGAGCTATCGCGGCGAACTTCGGCGAGTGTGCTGCGAGCCGACAGCGAAGCAGACGATCGCGATTGCCAAGGCGCCGGGTTCTGGAATGAACGCCAGGTATTGCGTGCCGTCGAGTCCGCCCGCTCCCATCGGAATGAAATCGCCGGCGATCGATTGCGTGAGATGATTGACGCGCACGACTTTGTCGCCGACGAAACTGGCGACGAACAGGTCGTCGTTCGGGCCGAACGTCAGACCGACGGGGCTTTGGAAATTCGCGTCCTGCGAATAGCTCGTGAGCTGCGATGTGATGGGGTCGTAAACGGCGATTCGGTTTTGCACGGCGCTCGCGATATACAGCCGGCCGTCGGGGCCGCGCTTCATGTCGGCGGGATTCGCGAGCAGGCCGCCTTGCGCGACGATCGATTCGAACGCCCCGCTCACGCCGTCATATCGAACCAGGCGGTTGTTCACGGCGCTCGTGACGTAGATGTCGCCATCCGGTCCGAACGCCACGGCGATGGGCGCGTTCAGCTCCGCGCTGGAGCCGTACGTGCGCACGAGGTTGCCGCTGGAATCGTATCGGCCAACGTTTTGCGCGAGGCTGTTGCCGACGAACAGATCTCCGTTCGGGCCGAAGACGATCCCGCTGGGGCCGACCATCTCCGTGCCAGACGCGAACACGCGATCGAATTGGCCGTCGGTGAAATAGCGCAGGATCTGATGGCCGTCGCGGCTGGCGACGTACACCTTCCCGTCGGGACCGAGCAGCACGCCGTTTGGCGTTTGCAGTCCGCCGCCGATGTTGAATTGCCCGAGCGGTGCGCCCGTGTCACTGTAGCGCAGCACCTGATTGCTCAAACGACTGCTGACGAGCACGTCGGCGTGCAGGACGGTTTGCATCGTGAGCGCGCAGACGATCAGCGCGACGAGTCGGACCTTGGGAACTCGCATTTTTCCTCGCGTGTTGGTGAGACGATCAGTACCGGCCGGATTTCAGGACGAGCTTGCCGACGTTGAGCATCTGATACGACTCGATGTCGATGCCCATGTCTGCATGCAGCGGATTCGCGCCTTGCGTGAGGCACAGCAGGTAACGGTTCTTGCCCGGCCAGACGTTGTCGATCACGAACGTACCGTCCGCGCGCGACCAGGTGCGACCGACGGCGCGTCGCCCGGCGGCGGCGTCGGCCTTGTTCGCGTACAGGCGCACCAGCACGTCGGGCACGGGTTTGCCGCTCGCGTCGATGACGATGCCGGTGATGCTGTTGTCGGCGCGCGGGACGCGGGGGAAATAGGAGTTTGCGGGTGTCGCGGTCGCGTCGCCGACCTCGCCGGTTTCTGATCGCGGCGCTGCTAGATACGCGACCAGTCCAACGATGGAGCCGACAAGCACTGCGAACACGACCACGACGGCAGCGATCGCTCGAATCTTCGATCGCCGCATCACCCGCAAAACGCCATCCGAGAGCGCCGTCGCCTGCGTTGAGACTGCCCCAGCCTGAGCGCCGCCTCCAGTTGCACGTCCGCCTGCGCCGCCGCCACCTCGGTGGATCATCGCGCCGGCGCGCGAGGCGATCGCGACAAACGCGGTCGCCGGCATCGCGCGCTGGCGTTCCAGCCGCATCGCGTCGGTCGGATCGACGCGCTCAGCTTTACCGCCGCCAACCCGGGCGCCGCCCCGGGCGCCAACCGTCGCCCCTCCGTCGGCGGTCATTATACCACGGATACCTCGCGCCTCTAGGCGTTGTTTCAAAATTTGTCTGCCGCGCGCCAATCGGCCGGAAATCGTCCCGAGCTTGCACCCGAGGATCTGCGCGACCTCCGCTTCGCTCCAGCCGTCAAAGTGATGAAGGATCAGCGGCAGGCGATATTTGTCCGGCATCGCGTGAAGCTGTTCGTGCAGCAGTGATGTATCCGGCGAGGCCGAATCATCCCGCGCATGCTCCAGCGCCGCAGCCGCGGCCTCGCGCTCGCGCTGCTGGCGAAGCGTGCGCGCGCGTCGCGCGCGACACGAGATGTGCCACGCGACGGTATGCAGCCAGCCCGCGATCGTTCGATGCCCCACCAGCGAACGCGCCTTGCGCGCCAGCGTCAAAAATGCCGCCTGGGCCGCATCTTCCGCGTCATTCGCATCACGCAGGATCCCCCGGCAAACCGCCAGCACCAGCGCCCCGTGCCGCCGCACCAACATCTCGAACGGCCGCTCGCTGCCGGATGCTGCGAACTCGGCGAGCAGCTCGCTATCGGTAGGCAAAATACTTTCGGACATCTGCGGTGTCACGTCGGCCTCCGAACACATTGTCCCAGATGGAAACCCGAAACCTGCGCGAAAATTGTTCGGCGTGGTTAAGATGCGCCCATCCGGGGGCACACACATCATCTGCACCGAAGGAGACCATCCATGCACCGCGTCCTGCGAGCGCTCGCCGTCGTCGTCGTCAGCGTCATCCTGCTTTCCAGCACGTTCACGTTCGCAGCCGCGAAGAAGTACCAAGTGACGGGGAAGATCATCGAATTGACCGACAAGGTGATCGTCGTGCAAACGGTGAAAGGCGACGAACGCTGGGAGATCGAGCGGTCGGCCGACACGAAGGTTGAGGGCGAGCTGAAGGTGGGTGCGAAGGTGACGATCGAATACCGCATGGTCGCGACGAACGCCGAAGTGAAGACGGAGAAGTAAACGGCCGCCCCACGCGATCAACCAACCAGTTCGTCGCGCCCGCGAAACAGGCGTGCGACCGCCGTACAATGTGCTTGCGATGGACCTCTTCAACGACGTTCGCCAGAAGAATCTGAAGCGTGTTGCGCCGCTTGCGGTGCGAATGCGTCCGGCGACGTTGGATGAGTTCGTCGGGCAGCAGCATTTTCTGGGTAAGGGGAAATTGCTCCGTCGCATGCTCGAAGCAGATCGGCTGACGAGCCTGATCTTCTACGGACCGCCGGGCACGGGGAAGACGACGCTGGCGTCGCTGATCGCGCAGTACACGTCGAGCCATTTCGAGCAAGTCAACGCGGCCGGCACGGGCGTGAAGGAAGTCCGCGCGATCCTCGATGCCGCCAAGGAGCGGCTGGGCCATTCGGGGCAGCGCACCGTCTTGTTCATCGATGAGATTCATCGCTTCAACCGTGCGCAGCAGGACATCCTGCTTGGCGATGTCGAAGCGGGGTACATCCTTCTGGTGGGCGCGACGACGGAGAATCCGTTCTTCGCCGTGAACTCGCCGCTGGTGAGCCGAAGCCAAATTTTTCAATTTGCGCCGCTGACGGAAGACGAGATCGCAGGGCTCGTCCGTCGCGCGGTGGAAGACAAAGAGCGCGGCTTCGGGAATCTCGATGTTCAGATCGATCCGGATGCCGTCCAGCTCTGGGCGACGATGAGCGATGGCGATGCCCGTCGCGCGCTGATGGGGTTGGAAGTCGCAGTGCTCTCACAACTGAAGGATCGCGGGCACGGGCGAGATGTGAACGAGACCATTCACGTCACGCTCAACATCGCCGAGCAGTCGATGCAGCGGAAGGCGATCGTCTACGACGGCACGGGCGACGAGCACTACGACGCGGCCAGCGCGCTGATCAAATCGATGCGCGGCTCCGATCCGGACGCGGCGGTGTATTGGATCGCGCGGATGCTCGAGGCCGGCGAAGATCCGCGGTTCATCGCGCGGCGGATCGCGATCCTCGCGAGCGAGGACATCGGCAACGCCGACCCGCAGGCGATTCAAGTCGCGTCGGCGGCGTTCGACATCGTCGAAAAAATCGGCATGCCCGAAGCGCAGCTCACTCTCGCGCAGGCGGCGATCTACATGGCCACCGCGCCGAAGTCGAACGCGTCGGCGATGGCGATCTGGTCCGCGATGTCCGACGTGAAGGAAGGTCGAACGCTGCCCGTGCCGAAGCATCTGCGCGACACGCATTACAAACAGTCCGCCCGTCTCGGTCACGGCAAGGGGTACAAGTACGCGCACGACTTTCCCGGCGGACACGTCGATCAGGACTATCTCGGCGTGGACAAGACCTATTACGAGCCCACCGATCGCGGTTACGAGGCGCAGATCGCGAAGCGCCTGGCAGATTGGCGAAAAAAGGCCGATTCTGCCCAAAAAGCCGCCCCTCCCGAACAAGCAGATGGGGATGTGACGTAATAGTAAAAAGAATTGTCGATGTGAGGTTAATCGGTTTACCGACAACCCTAATTCGATATCATGCGATTCGACCGCGGCCACAACCGGCGGACCCGTCACTCGAAGCGGAGCGAGTTTGGCGCATCCGGTGGCCGATAAACGAATCGGGCAGACCTTCACGAACGGCATGCTTGTCGTGCGCGATCGTGATTGGAGATTCGAGGAAACGGGCTTATGTCCGAACAAAGCAAGGCGGCTGTTCGCCGCCAACTCCGCGATACCCTGGCACTCATCAGCGAAACCGAACGTCACGCGAAAAGCGCGGCCGCCTGCTCGCTGATCGTTGCGTCACCTGAATTTCAACACGCACGCGTGGTCATGCTGTTCCTGTCGATGCCAAGCGAGATCGACACCAGCGCCCTGGCGCTGCGCGCCTGGCAGGCCGGCAAGACCGTGGCCGTGCCGAAGGTCTCGTGGGACCAGCGCCGCATGTTGCCGATCGAGATCACGTCGCTCAATAGCGCGACGATGACCACGACCGGCCCCGGCGTTCGCGAGCCGATCGCAGGCAATCCGGTTCCCGTGCGCGAGATCGACTTCGTGATCGTGCCCGGGCTCGGCTTCACCAAGCGCGGCTTTCGCATCGGCCGCGGCATGGGCTTCTACGATCGCTTCCTGGCGCAGACCGATTTCATGGGCGTCTCCTGCGGCCTGGCGTTCGAAGAACAGATCGTCGCCGATCTGCCGATCCTTGATCACGATGTCCCACTGAGTATGCTGGCGACCGATCAGGGCATTCGCCGGTTTGCATCGAATTGCATTGAGAAATAGTGGCCAGCGATTGGTGGAGGGTGGTTGAACAGCCATCTGCACGAACCAACAGCTGCCGACCACGAATCACTTCTGCCGGGAACATGGAGGTTCTCATGGGTCGAACGGGGCATCGGGTTTCTCGGGGATTGATCGCGGTTCTCATCGCCGTCTGCGCGATCGGCGGAATCTTCTACCTGCACGATACGAGCAAATCGAAAGCGACCGAGACGCCGGGGAAGCAAGCTTCGTCTACGCCGGCGCCGCAACTGGCGAACGATCAGATCGCGAGCAACACGCCGTCGCCGAACGTCGCACATCCGGATGTGCCGGTCAGTCAGACGCCGAGCTTTGGCTCGCCAACGGGGGTGTCGACGGGCTCGCCTGCGGGCACGCCGAGCATCCAACCACTTTCGCAGAGTCCGCCGACCACACAACCGCAGGCGATGCCGCACTATCAGGGAAGCAGTGACGTCTTCAAACGCGCGAACTCGATGAAGGAGTCCGGCGATCTGCTCGGCGCCCGGCGCGTGCTCAACGATGCGATCCAGTCCAACTCGCTTTCGGATTCCGACGTCGCCAAGGCGCACACGATCATGGCGGAGATCAACCAGACGGTCGTGTTCTCGCCCAAACGGTTCGCGGATGACGCGTACGGCGGCACCTATTCCGTCCAGCCGGGCGACTTGCTCAAGAAGATCGCCGAGAAGAACGACGTGACGTGGGAGCTGCTCTGCCGGCTCAACGGGTTGTCCGATCCGAAGAAGCTCCGCGCCGGCGCGACGCTGAAACTCGCGAAGGGCCCGTTCCACGGGGTCGTCAGCAAGCGCTCGTTCACGATGGATATCTACGTTGGCGCGCCCCCCGGCGAAAAGGGTTCGATGTACGTCACGACCTTCCCGGTCGGCCTCGGCAAGGACGACTCGACCCCCACCGGCGTGTGGCTGGTCGAGATGCACAAGAAGATCAAGAACCCGACGTACTTCTCCCCGCGCGGGGAAGGCGTGATCGACGCGGACGATCCGAAGAACCCGCTCGGCGAATTCTGGATCGGCCTCACCGGCATCGACGGCCACGCCGTCGGAAAGGCGAGCTACGGCGTGCACGGAACGATCGAACCCGACTCGATCGGCAAACAAGCCAGCATGGGCTGCATTCGCCTGCGGAACGAAGACATCGCCCGCGTGTTCGAACTGCTGGTTGAAGGGAAGAGCCAGGTCGTGGTGAAGGAATAGTTTCGGGACACGATCGCTAGGAAAGAAGAAAGCTCCAGCAGGCGTGACGCCTCCTGGAGTTTTCTTCTTTGAGATCGTGCGTCGAGACGGTGCGTCGCTTATTCGCTGGCGACGTTCGTCACCTTCAACGACCCACCCGTCGCCGTCACACCCGATCGATCCGCAATGAACGCCGCCCGTCGTTGCACCACCAGTTCCGGCGGCTTGTTCGGGTCGTTCACGTTTCGCCAACCCTGCACGACGATGTAGACCGTGAAGCAATCCGATCGGGTGGTGATCAAGTTGCCCACGCGATTCAGCAGGCTGAAACGCTCCTCAAAGTCGTGGCGAATCTGATCGACTGGCGGGATCGTGCCGGCGAGCACCAAGGGGTTGCGATCGTTCGGTGAGTAGTCGCCGTCCGCATCGTCCGGATCGACCGTCACGAACGCCGACTGCGTCAGCAGCGAGTAATACGACTTCAACGCTTTAACGCGATACAAGTCGTACAACGTCGTGAACGGTCCCTTCGGGCCGACCGCGCCGGCGGCGCCTGTGGTCGCGGCATCTTTCCCGTCGCGCCACCACTCGATCGCCTTGCACAGCTCGATGTTGTCGTCGATCTGGTTCGCGCCGGGTGTCATCTCGAACTCGCCATCCAAACCGACCGACAACGTGCAGCGATCGCGGTTGGTCGTGTCGCTCGGTGGGAACGGCGTCCAGTTGATTGCGCTCAGCACGCGCCACGAGGCCGTGTTGATGTTGATCAACCCCTGGACCGCCGCGGCGTTCTCGGAATTGGCAATCGCCGGGGCGTACAGCGGATTCGCAGGATTGAACGCGTCCCCGCCGCCGGGGGTCGTGCTGCCGTCGTTCGACACGGGCTCGGGTTTCGCCGCGCCGGTCGAGACGTATCCCAGCGGATCAACGTTCGGCAGGAAATCTGTCTGTGGATCGAGCACCGTGACGTAGTCGAACAGGCGCGTGGTCCAGTGATACCGCCACGCCGGGTTCGGCTGGCCGTTGGACGCGTTGAACGCCGGCTCGGGGAAGCAGTAGCGATACGTTCGACCCGGCGCCGGGTCGAGGTCGTCCACCGCCACCGCGCCGGGCAGCGGCGTGCCAAGGATCGTCGTCAACGGACAGAACCGCCCGAGTTGTTCGAACGTCTCGCGTCCGGGTTGGGGCAGCGCGGTGGGAGTGCCCTCATCGTCGAACGTATCGGTGTCCTCGCAGAACGCCGAGTCGATCGACATCGCGTTCACCTCGATCGCGACCGGGAACGGCGGCGCGCCGGCGGTGTCCATCGGCGCACCGACCGCGACGGCGGGCGTCACCCAGTACGCGCCGAAGTACGGGATCTGCATGATGTCGGAGTTGCGCGCGAACGCGCCAAACGGGAACTTGTTCGGGACCGGACTGCCTGCAGTCAACGCGTTCCATCCCGGCTGATCGTAATTCAGCAACTGCGTCTTGAACGTGCGCGGATAGGTTGCCGTCGGCGAGGCGTTGTCGTCGCTCTGCGGGGTCAGACCGCCCAGCGCTGTCAGCTTGGTTCCCAGGCTGATCGGCGGATCAAGCAGCTGCACCGCGGTGAAGAAGACCGGATCAAACGGATCTTCGTTTTCCTGCAACAGCGGATTGGTGGTCGCATCGGCCGGGTTCACCGGCGGATTCTTGTACCGCCCTGCCTGTGTGCCTTGATGACGACGCTCCATGATGCCGCCGGGCGCGGGATCAAGTCCCTGCCCACCGTTGTAGCGGCCGGGGTAGATGAAGCTCCACCACTCGCCGACGCCGGTTGCGGCGATCTTGCCTTGTCGGGCGTAGTGCCACGTGTAAGCGCGGTTCACCGAGCTATCGTTTGCCAGGCCCGTGAAGTCGAACGAATCGATCGGCCGCGGCGGGATGAAGCCGGGCGCATTCGGGGCGATCGTGTTGGTCGTCACCGGACGGAAGATCACGATCTCGCCGCCATCGATGCCCGGCGTTGCCGTCAGCGAGCCGCGCTTGATCGCCTTGGCCAGATCGCGGATATACACGCTCTTCACGGGCGGCGTGGTGGGGTCGGCCGTGTGATTCGCACTGATCGGGCCGGTGTACGGCAGATTCGAGCTGCGCGGACGAAAGTGGATCGGCGAGGTCGTGTCGCTTCCCGAATCGTCGTAGTTCTCAAGGATGATGTACGACCCGAAACGCGGATCGGTTGTGGTCGGCTGATCGAAGAACGCGCCGGAGTGTTGCGGCGTGACGGACGGATCGACTCGGCCGATGATCGTCACGTTGAACTGACCGTTGTTGCGCGTGCCGACGCCGGCCGTCTGGTCGCGATTGATCAGGCCGATCTGCCAGCCGTCAAATCCATTGTACGGACGCATATCCCACGGCTGCCCGACACCGCCGGTTGGCGTTTGCGTGGTCGCCGCCAATTCGTAAGGCCAGAACAGCTCGATCGCGACGTACGGCTCGCCGTTCGGTTGCGTGAGCGTCGGCTGGCTGGAATCAAGATCGGCTGCCGAGCGGTTCGTGTCGGTGTTGACGTACACCTCGGTGATGAACGGCTGCGGCTCGGCGCCGTACGTGTACAGATCAACCGGTGTATCAACGCCATCGATCTTCACCATGAGCGGATCGGTGCCCGACGACGCCGCCTGCACCTTCTGTGGCAGCACGCGGCGCGACGGATAGCGCATGCTCACCGTGTTCGCGGCCGCGAGATACGAGCGCAGCTTGCGCATGTTCTTGGGCGTGAAATACGTCGCGTCGGCGGAGTTCGTGGCCGACGGGTTCATCTTGTTGTTGACCTCGTCGTACTTCGTCGCCGGCGCGCCGAGCCCGCCCAGCAGCGTATCGCGGATCGTCGAGCGGAACATGCGATCCGGATGCGGATCGTCCGTTGGCGCTGCGAACTCGCTCGGCGACTGCACGTCGCCGGCGTTGAGCGCGCCAGCGCCGCCGTCGGTCGGAACCGACGCGGCGAACTTCATCCCCGTATACAGGTACATGTCCTCCTGAGCCGGAATCTTGTTTGGCGGATACGACCACGCGGGCGGCGTTGCCGCGGCAGATGCGTTCTGCGCGCGATACGGGCTTTCCGGTCCTTCGGTCATCACGCCCAGGAACGCCGTCGCCAGGTCGAGGTACGACGCCGTGTTCACCGACGCCTTCGTGTACGCCGGCTGCTGGTACGCCGGCAGCGGCGCGGTTTGCGGCGGCGTGATCGTCGGGATCTGATTGCTGACCGGGTTGTACGTCGTCAGCATCGACCGGCGATTGCGGAACTTCTGCGGGTTCTCGACGGGTGTGGTTCCGTTGAAGTCGAACTCTTCATCCCAGTTGAAATTGTCCGCGAACCAGTAGCCCACGCCGTACAGCGTCGATGGGTACTGGCGCTGGTTGTACATGTTGAACGTGTTGCCGATCGCGGGAAGCGGCGGCAAGCGCAGCGCGTTGGGGATCTGGTTGCCCGCGCTCCAGTACAACGAATCGACCTGCGCCTGCGTGGCGGGCCGACCGTTGTTGGCGGGGAACGTGGCGGTGGCGGTGGCGGTCTCGAGCAGCGACTTGCTCGCATCGGGATTCGTCAGGACGAAGTGATACGAGATCGCCGCGGCGTCGCTCACGCTGAACGCGCGGAAGCGCGTCTCCACCTGCCCCGCCTGCGCGCCGGCCTTGGGCTGCTTCTCGACCACGCCGGGGTTATCCAGGCGCCGGCCGAGGCCGAACCACAGCAGCTCGTTCACCGTGTTGTACGCGAAATCGGTGCGACCTTCGGTGAGCGAACCGCTCGACGAGCCGGTCGGCTTGTCCACGAACGCGAACCCGCCGAGGCGCGTGGCCGTGCCGGCGAGCTGGTTATCGACCACGCCCGTCGGGCGCATGAATGCGGCCGTCGGTCCGCCGAAGCGATACGCGTCGATGTTGCCGATCTCCGTGCGCGCGCCGTTGAAACCCTGGATGCCGTTCAGGTCGGTCGCCGTCGCCGAGTTGCTCGTGCGCAGCATCTCGACCAGCGCGATGTTCGACGGGAACAAGTTCGTGATCTGCGGGACCGCCGTCGCCGGCATCGTGCCGGTGGCGGCGCGGTTGTCCATCGCGAACGAGCCGGCGATGTCGCCGAGGAATTCGTGATCGCGGCTCCACGCGGTGTTCACGTTGATCGCCGAGCCGTTGTCGATGATGCGGACCGAGTAGAAATACGTCAGGCCGTTGATCTCGCCGACGCTCAGGCGCTTCATGCCCGAATCGGCGATCCCGTCACCGTCGGCATCGCCGGCGATGTAGTAATACTCCGTTCCGCCGGCCGTCTCCTGGAACTTCCACGCGGGCATCGTGACCGGCTGGCCGTTCACGTTGTACGTGATGAACGTGGGCGTGAGCGGGTTGATCACCTGTCCGCCGGTCGCGCTTTGCGCAGGCGTGCGGTCGGTCACGCGATAGTTGTAGCCGCGCGCGACGGTCGGCGGCGCGATGCTGCCGTTCGTCTCGAACACGCCGGGCGTATCGAACAACTTCTGCCCCGCCGGCGGAACGCCGCCAGCGGATTCGAGCGGCGCGCCGATGCAGTCCCAGACCGGCGGGTTCTGCCCGAGGATCTGCGAACCGGTGCCGCTGGGATTGAACGTGAACTGCGCGATCCCCGCCGGCGGGACCGTGCCGAACCGCGGGTCGAGCATCGCCGGGTAACGCGGCGACAGCCACGCGTCGTTCGCCGTCTGCAGCAACTGGATCGCGAACGGATCGGCGCCGACGGGCGGATGGATGTTCGGATCGTTCGGGTCGGAGAACACGTACATCATCAGCGGCATGTCCCAGTGCTCGTACGTCTTGGACAAGCCCGCGGCCGGCCGGTAGTACGCGGCGCCGGCGGATGAATCCTTGATGTCCGACACGATCACGGCCTTGGCCATGTTCTTCACGCCTTCGACCAGCAGGTCGATCTGCGTGTTGGCGTTGTTCTGGCCGGTCGCGTAGCGGTCGATCGTGTTCGTCGAGAGCGCGGCGGTGCCGATGATCGCGACGAGCACGAGCAGCGCGACGACGAGGATCAGGATCGAACCAGGCCGAGCCGCGCGCATGCTCTCGGGCAGGCGTCGGCGCGAGCGAGCCAGAAGTTGTCGAACGGCGGGAATGGGCGAGCTCATATCAAACTCCACGAGAGAGCGAATTCACGATTGCGTTGCACCGATCGAATTATCGCGCCTGTCCATCGCGCAATTGAGCCGGAAAACGGCAGAAAATCACGGCAATTCGAAGACATACTCGAAGGTCTGCCCTTCCGGATTCGGATTCCGCCCGGCGGGGTCGTCCACGACGAGAGTGATGCGGATCAGCTTGGGACGGAAGTTGTCATTCGGTGCCCAGCCGCACGTGTATTCGTCGCCTAATCCCAGGCCGAGCGCGCCCGCGCCGGACGTGTCGGCATAGTTCGCCTTGGGTGTAAGGATCTGACCGGCGGCGGTCTGCGGCGACTTGCCGCGCTCGAACGGCGCGCCACGATTGCCAGCTTCGCCGGGACACGTGCGCATCACGTCGCGAAGCGGAACCACGTCCGTCAATTGATTGTTCAACCGACCGGCCTGCCAACCCGGAATGAATCCGTCGCCATTCGTGTCGCGCGGCAGACCGTACCAACGGATCTCGCGATGCTGCTCCGCACCGACACCGACGACGATGTAATCGATCACGCCATCCGTGCGCACGGGTGTCGTTGCAAGCGTCGGTGCACAGACACCGATGACGTTGCCGTACGTTCCGGATGTCGAGACGTTGTCCTGCTCGACGAAGTCGCCGGCGAATTCGACGATGAACTGCGTGCAACCCGGGACGAACGCGGGCACGGTCTGCGCCAGCGTCTGCGCGTTGATCGGTTTCGGCATCAACGGATTCACACACGGCCGCCAGCTGAAATCAGCGGCCCACCCTTCCAGATCGGCGTAATCGTTCGTCGAGATCGCGTTCGAGATGAACGCGTTCATGACCCCGCGCATCTTGCTGATCGTCGTGCCCGCCAGATCGAAGAGCGATTCCTGGATACGCCCGCCACCCGAATCCGCGCCGCTGTTCGTGGTGAGCGGCGTGAGCCCGGTGCTGCGCTTCCAGAATCGTTGTGCGACGCCACCTGAATCGAAGATCGCGGTGACGTTGCCGTTGCTGTCCTCGACGCCGTCGCTGAGCAGAATTTCCGAACGGGAGAGCACCCACTGCGACGCGTAGTAGTTGAACGGATTGTTGTCGGCGGTCAGATTGTTGTTCGTGCCGACACCGAGATCCGTGAATCCGCCGGCGCCGGGCAACGCGGTCTTGCCATCCCAAATCTGCGCGTGCGAGTAGCGCACCCACGCTTCTTGCCCGGTCATCGGCGAGAGCATGTTCTGCCCTGGGTTGCCGGTCTGGCGGCGCACGAAATCGCGCGTGAAGAACGTCATCACGTCGACGCGGTGGTTGCGGAAGTTCGGCGTCGCGCACGACACGCGCTCTCCGGCCACGACGTTCGGCGGTTCGCCTTCGATGTTGTTGCCATTCAAATCGAGCGTCAACGGATCGCGCGCCTTGAACTGCACCGCTTTCAGATCGCTGAGTTCATCGGGACGATTTCGATACGCCGGACGCACCGCAGATTTGATCGTGAAAAACGGCGCGTCCTTGCTGGACACCACGTGGCTGAAATCCTTCGCGAACACCGACTGCGCCGCCCGCGCCACGCGGGTGTTGTCGCTGACGGCTGAGCCGGCGCTCACCGTGCCGCTGATCGTCTTGAACACCTGGCTCACGCCCAGCATCAGCACGAGCACGAGCAGGATCGACACCATCAGTTCGACGAGCGTGAACGCGGATTTGGTTCGGGTTGCAATCATCATGAATGTTCGTTCGCCTGGTGTCAGTTCGCCTTCACAAACGTCACGTACGCGCCGATGTCCTGAGCGGTCCCTTCGAACACGCCGGCGTTGCCGTTACGACCGATGATGAACGCTTCAGCGTAGGGCGTATTGGTGTCCCACTTCGCGCAGTCGGTCGGCGCGGTCTGATATTGCGCGGTCGGCGGAAGCTGTGCTGGCGTGGGGACCGTGATGTTGCCGATCGCCAGCACGTCGTCGGTGTCGGTGTCGTTCGATTGCGCATCGTACAGCTTGCCGTTCGCGCCCGGATCGGATGCGAACGAGCTGCCCGGCGCCAGTTCCCAGATCGATCCGTCCGCCGCCAGGTCCAGCCGCTGGTTGCCCACGCGATAGACGCGGCCGTTCAGGATGCCCATGTCGGCGGCTGGCGAAACGATGTGATCGTCGGAGATCACCACGAAGCAGCCCGGCGTGATGGCCGCCGCACCGGGCGTGGCGCGGAACTGGATAATGTAATCCGCCGCCGAGGCGTTGTACGCGATCTGCACCTGCACGACGCGCGGCAACAGGTTGCCGACCCCCGCCGCCAGATCCGGACTGGTCGCCGTCACGTCGTACGTCGATCGATTGCGCACCGCGACCGGCAGGAAGTAGACCTGCGCGTACGGCGATGGCTGGCGCAGCAACGCGCCGGTGTCGAGGTTGCCCTGCAGGTTCGTGGCATTGACCGTGAGCGTCCCGCTGGTCGTGTTCTGAAAGATCGCATCGCGCCGATAGAACGGCACCCACGCGTAGCGATTGTCGCTCGGCTGAATGATGCTGCCCTTGATCGCGTTCCACAGGTTGTCGCGATAATTAGGCCCGGGCCCGGGCGTGCCGTTCGACAGTCGCGGATCGTTGAACGACAGCACCTTGCCGACCCGAATCTGCGAGTTCGGCGGAATCGAGAACGACCCGACCGCGGTCTGCGCAGCACCGCCTTGCGCGGGGCCGACGTACAAGTCGGTCGTCGGGAACAGCGGCCCGTTGATGACGACGTCGCCGCCGTCCGCGATGCGGCTCGTGAACGCCATCGCGCTCCGCGCCGCCGCCGCCCCGGTCGTCTCATCCACGGTCATCCGACTTTGCGAAATCGAAACGGGAAAGATCGCCGCGATCAGGATGAACCCGATGCCAAGGATGATGACCGCGAAGAGCACCTCAGTAAGAGAGAAGCCGCGCCGACGATGCGATCGGCCAGTTGCCTCGCCGCTGCCAGACAGGTTGATGCTGTTTTCTGCGTTCGCCATTGTTTCGAATTTCGAATTTCGAGTTTCGGATTTCGTTTGGCTATTCACCTTTCACCAACGTTCCGGTGTATCGATTGATCAGGATCGGCGTGGCGTTGTCGTCGAGCCACTGTTCTTCCGGGCCTTCGTTGGTGGCATAGTTGGACGCATCGACGATCGAATCGGTTTCCGGGAAGCCGCGCGACGCGTACAGATCTTTTTCGAACATCACCAACCCGAACTGCGAACGGATCGGGAAGTTGTTGCCGCGACCGGGGATCATGTCCGAATTGGTGTTCGTGGGCTTGAGCAATCCGCCGATGCGCGATTCTTGATTGGCGACGTTCGTGCACTTGAAGCCGTACGTCACGCTGATCAAGCGACCCGAACCGTCGAACAGGATCACGCCGCCATATCGCGCGCCCGGGACCGGCGCGGCGGAGAGGTTCACGTTATTCGGCGAGCCGGCCGGGCTCACGCAGTTGACGTTGTAGCCCAGGTATCGGTCCGGCGCGGCCGCGAGCGACGAGTCGGCGATCGTCTGCGCGTTCACCCCCACCGGCAGCGGGATGAAATCCGCGTCGTCCGCCAGGTCCAGCCACACATCCACGGTCTGGGCCGTATCGCTTGGCGACGTGTCGGCCGTGGTGACGATCGCGATGTTCGTGCGCTGGCTGCGCGGTTCGACGAAGAACAAGACGCCCGTGATCTTCTGCAACCCGATCGCCTGCGCCCGCGCGCGACCGAGCGCCGCGGACAACTGATTCGTCGCGCCTTCGATGCTCTTCCCGCCCGTGATCAGGCTGAACGCCGGCACGGCCAGCGCGATCAGCAGCACGATGATCCCGATGACGATCAGGATCTCGGTCAACGTAAACGCGCGGCGAATTCGTGGCGGTCGTGCACGGGTCATGAGTTACTTTTCGAAAGAGTAAACGTTGTCATCGCCGGTCGTGAAATCCCCGTCCGCGCCCGCAGAGGCGAAGAACGGGCGCCCGACGCGCGTGACCATCGGCGTGGCGGTGCCGTTGTTCAGCACCGCACCTTCCGGCGAGATCACGATGTAGTTCTGCGTCGCGTCCGAGGAGCTGTATTCCTTCTTGCCGTTCAGCAGGCGCACGCGCATGCCGCTGGCGGGGACGAAGATGATCGGATTGTTCCACGCGTCCACGAGCAGCGGCGCGGGATTCTGCGCGTTGGTCTCATCCACCCAGCCACCGCCCGGCGGCGCGGTGTTGTTGGCGGTCAGGGTCGGCGCGCCGACGAACTGCTTGCCTTGGTACTTCACGTGCATGCCCGGCACATACTGCAGGTCGCCGGAACCGTCGCTGGAGAACCCGATGAAGCGATCGGCGCCGGGCAGCGTAATTGATCCGGACTTCCACTCCGGGACAAACAGTTGGTTCTGCTGCATGCCTTGCAACCGCGTGCGGTTCTCCGGCAGCGTGGACATCATCGCCATCGCGAGGCACGTGTTGACGACAGCGATCGAACCGTTGCGTTGATTATCGGCCGGGCCGACACCTTCGGCAGAGACGGTACCCGGCGATGCGAGGCAATCGAACGTGCCCGCGTTGACGGCGGGCGACTTCCAGAAATCC
>JADMIO011095990.1_pt1 | contig 40807 bp, 39 predicted proteins | sample 8958161 | NCBI WGS metagenome assembly JADMIO01 (sample SAMN16585339, study PRJNA669376) | soil metagenome | isolation source: Crop rotation soil | place: USA: Cullars Rotation, Alabama | collected 2011
GCGACAACTTGTCCACGTGGAATTCTAAGCTTAGGATCCCAATGTGCTGGAAAGAACGCCGTGGAAAACGCGGAGATGCCGCTCCGGATTGCACGCCTGGGGCACGATGCCGCACGTGGACGGGCCACCCAGGTGCTCGATCAGCTGGGCCTGCACGAGCGTCTGACGCACCGGCCGGGGATGTTGTCCGGCGGGGAGCAGCAAAGGGTCGCCGTGGCACGCGCGCTGGTCACCGAGCCGTCGGTGCTGCTGGCCGATGAGCCGACGGGGGATCTTGACGAGGCGACGGCCGATTCTTTGCACGCGCTGCTGCGGGAGATGCATCGGGAGCGGAATCTCAGTTCTGTCATCGCGACGCACAACAGCCGCCTGGCGGCATCGTGCGACCGTGTGCTGCGGCTCGAGGGCGGACGGCTGGTGAGCGCGTAGAAACGTTTGGTACGTATGAACTTAAGGGCTTATAATGCCGATAAGTTATTTGGCGGCTGAACTCTTTCCATCTTCACAGGTTTAACGGATGTTCGAACGGTATACCGAACGCGCGCGCCGGGTGCTTTTCTTTGCCCGCTACGAAGCGAGCCAGCTCGGCAGCATCTCGATTGAAACCGAGCATCTGCTGCTCGGCCTCATTCGCGAGGGCAAGGGTCTGACCAGCCGCATCTTTGCGCGGTCGCATCTCTCGCTGGAGAACATCCGCAAGGAAATCGAAGGCCGCACGGTGTTTCGCGAGAAGGTCTCCACGTCGGTGGAGATTCCGTTCAGCGCGGAGACCAAGCGCGTGCTGCAGTTCGCGGCGGAAGAAGCCGATCGCCTGCTGCACAACTACATCGGGACCGAGCACCTGCTGCTGGGCATCCTTCGGGAAGAGCGCTCTGTGGCGGCTTCCATCCTGATGGAGAAGGGGATGCGCCTCAACACGGTGCGCGAGGACATCACCCAGCTGTTGAACGAGAAGACCACCCTCACGCGCGTCAAGGAAACGCCGCTGCTGGCGGAATTCAGCCGCGACCTGACCGAGTCCGCCATGAAGAACCAGCTCGATCCGCTGGTGGGGCGCGACTACGAGCTCGAGCGGGTGCAGCAGGTCCTGTGCCGGCGCACCAAGAACAACGCGGTGCTGATCGGCGAGCCCGGCGTGGGCAAGACGGCCATCGTGGAAGGGCTGGCGCAGAAGATCGTCTATGGCGACGTGCCGCATTTCCTGGCGGACAAGCGGATTCTTGCGCTGGATATTTCTCTGATCGTCGCCGGCACGAAGTACCGCGGGCAGTTCGAAGAGCGCCTCAAGGCGATCATGAAGGAGCTCACGGACAACCCGAACATCATCGTGTTCATCGACGAGCTGCACACGCTGGTGGGCGCGGGCTCGGCTGAAGGCTCGCTGGACGCCGCGAACATCCTCAAGCCGGCCTTGTCGCGCGGAGAGATCCGGTGCATCGGCGCCACCACCCCGGCCGAGTACCGGAAGTACATCGAGAAAGATCGGTCGCTCGAGCGCCGTTTCCAGGCCATCAAGGTGGATCCGCCTGCCGAAAAGGAGACGATCGAAATACTCCTCGGCGTCAAGGACCGCTACGAATCGTTCCATCACGTGGAGTACACGCGCGAAGCCATCGAGGCGGCGGTGTATCAGTCCAGCCGCTACATCACGGATCGGTTCCTGCCGGACAAGGCCATCGATCTCATCGATGAGGCGGGCGCCCGGGCCAAGCTCCGCGAGGCCGGCTTCAGCGAAGAGTTCGGCGAGATCAATCGCAGCATCCGCGTGGCCGTGGAGCAGATGGAAAACGCGGTTTCCCAGAAGGACTTTGAAAAGGCGCAGTTCTATCGCGAACAGGAAGTGAGCGCCCGGGAGAGCCTGCAGTTCGTGCGCGAGAAGTTCGACGTCAAGTCGAGCGCGCGCCGGGTGGCCGTGGGCAAGCAGGAGATCGACGAAGTCGTCTCGAAATGGACGGGCGTGCCGCTGGCGTCCATCAACCAGGACGAGGGGGACAAGCTCCTGCGCATGGAAGCGGACCTGCACAAGCGCGTCGTCAGTCAGGACCGCGCCATCGGCGCCGTGTCTCGCGCCATCCGCCGCTCGCGTGCGGGGCTGAAGAACCCCAACCGTCCCGTGGGCAGCTTCATGTTCCTCGGGCCCACCGGCGTGGGCAAGACGGAACTGGCGCGCGCCCTCGCGAATTTTCTGTTCGGGAGCGACAACGCCCTGATCCGCTTCGACATGTCGGAGTACATGGAGAAGCACTCGGTGTCGAAGCTGATTGGATCGCCGCCCGGCTATGTGGGGCACGAAGAGGGCGGCCAGCTCACCGAAAAGGTCCGGAGAAATCCGTATTCGGTGGTGCTGCTGGACGAGATCGAGAAGGCGCATCCCGACATCTTCAACATCCTGCTGCAGGTGTTCGAAGACGGCCATCTCACCGACGGCCTGGGCAACAAGGTGAATTTCAAGAACACCATCCTGATCATGACGTCGAACATCGGCGCGCGCTTCATTCAGAAGAAAGCGTCGCTGGGGTTCCAGTCGTCGGAGACGGAGTCCATTGCCAAGAGCGTCACGGACATGGTCCTGGGCGAAGTCAAACGGACGTTCAACCCCGAGTTCATCAACCGCATCGAGGAAATCATCGTCTTCGAGGCGCTGGGGGATGATGAGCTGCGGCGGATCATGCTGCTGCTCGTCGACCAGCTCAATGAAAACCTCGTCAGCCGGCAGCTGAAGATTTCCCTGCTGCCCGAAGTGGTGGACTGGGTCATCGATCTCACCTGCAAGGATCGCTCGTACGGAGCGCGTCCGCTCCGCCGCGCCATCCAGCGCTACGTCGAGGATCCGCTTTCCGAGGAGCTCATTCGCGGGCATCTCCGGGGAGGGGAAATCGAGGTATATCTGGAAGGCGGGCAGTTGTCCTACCGTGCCGCCGGAGAGGTGGCGGCAGGCCGCCGCCTGACCTAGCGCGTCTAAACGGAGTCGGAAAACCCGAGCTCACCGCCTTTTTCACCCATTTCGACGATTATGGGGAAGAGGGAGGCGGAGGCTCCATGGACCGGGTCCCGCCGGAGGTTTTGTCATGTCGAACAGCACATCCACCGTTGCCGTGCGCCTGATGAGGGGGGTTGCCATCATCGGCAGCCTCATCGGGTGCGCGCCGGCGTTTGCGCAGGCCCCGGTGGCTGCGGCCGCGCCCGTGGTGGCGGCGCCTGCACGGCCCGCCGCACCGCTCGCCGACGTGCCGGCGCCCGCGCCTGCTGTCGACGTCCAGCCCACGCTGTGCGGCCAGACCATCCCGCCGCCCACCAAACTGGACGGATCGCCGGCCACCCCTCCGCCGGTCAGCCTCGGCCCGGTGCTCTATTTCGTGGGTCCGTGTTTTGACAAGCAGGGCGGTGTGTCGTCGGTGGAACCGCCCACCTACATGTATTACATCAAGTCCCAGGATGAGGTCAGCTCCCCGTCGCGGGACCTCTGGAAGCCATATACGGAGAAGACGGAGCAGGTGATCCTGGACGATTTCAAGAGGCTCCTGGCCACCGGCTTTCTCGATGACCTCTCCATTGACGTCTCGGACTACCACTTTGCCAACGGCGCCATCGGCAAAATCGTCACGTACAACATGGAGGAGCGCCAGCGCATCAAGAACGTGAACTACGTGAACGCGTCCGACGACAAGCCGTACAACAACGAGGGCCTGGACCGGACCAAGTTCGAGGAGAACCTGCGCGATCTCACGCTGACGATCCGCCTGGATACGTTCGTGGACACGGCCACTGAGGCCAAGGCGGCAGCCGCGGTGCGCGAAATGCTCGTCGACAAGGGCTTCCAGGATGCGAAGGTGGAGCCCACGCTCGAGCCGCTTCCCGGCGGCGCGAAGCTCGTCAACCTCATGTTCAAGATCACCGAAGGCCCCAAGGTGAAGATCTCCAACGTGGACTTCGTCGGCAACACGATCTTCAGCGACGGCACGCTGAAGGGGAAGATGAAGCAGAACAAGGGCGGCGGCTTCTGGATTTTCCACGGCTCCGGCGTGTACCAGGAGGACAAGTTCGAAGAGGACGCCGAGCGGCTCACGCAGTTCTACCGCGAGCACGGCTACATCGAGTCCAACATCGGCGAGCCGCGCCTGAAGAAACTCAAGGACTCGAAGGATGGCAAGACGCGCTTCATGACGCTGGAGATTCCGGTGACCGAAGGGCGCCGGTTCAAGGTGGGGGAAGTGACCTTTGACGGCAATACGAAGGTGCCGTCTGCCGCGCTGCGCCCGATGTTCAAGCTCCAGCCGGGCGATTACTACAACGAAAAGAAAGTCCGCGACGGGTTCGAGAAATCGAAGGAGCTCTACGGCTCCGCCGGGTTCTTCGAGATGGTGCCGTACCCCGAGCTGACGCCGGCGGACCCCAACGCCCCGAAAGATGCGCCGAATCCCAGCGTCAACGTCAAGCTGAAGTACACCGAAGGCAAGCAGTACTTCATCAACCGCATCACGTTCCAGGGCAACACGACGACGCGCGACAACGTGATCCGGCGCGAGCTGCGGCTGTACGAGGACAGCGTCTTCAACACCGAGGCGCTGAAATTCAGCATCCGCCGGCTGAACCAGCTCGGCTACTTCAAGCCGATCGAGGATCAGAAGAACGTGACGGTGGAGAAGACGAAGGACGCGGACAACAAGGTGGACCTCAACTTCAAGTTCGAGGAGCAGAACCGCAACCAGCTGTCCTTCGGCGCCGGCGTCTCGCAGTACGACGGCGTGTTCGGCCAGCTCTCGTTTTCCACCGCGAACTTCATGGGGCGCGGCGAGAGCCTGACAACCTCCGTGCAGACGGGCGCGCGCGCGCACGATTATGAAGTGGCCTTCACCGAGCCGTATCTGTTCGACCGGCCCATCACCGGATCGATAGACCTGCACAAGCGCGACATCCACTACATCAACTACTACACGCAGCAATCCGACGGCGGCAACATCACGGTGGGATGGCCGGTGGCCAACTTCACCCGCGCCTATCTCGACTACAGTTACGACCGCGTCAAGGTGCGCGACCTCAGCCAGGCGTTCTTCGATCCCACCTGCACGCTGGACCCGCTGGCGCTGGTCACCACCACGTGCAGCACCATCGACATCAACGCCCTCACGCCCGATCAGCTCACCGCGCTGCAGGGCAATCCGTTTCTGTATGACTCGCTGCTGATCGGCAAGGGGGGCCGTCGGACGATCGGCAAGATTACCCCGACCATCGCGCTGAATTCGGTGGACAACCCGGTGACTCCGGTGACCGGCCGCCGCTATACGTTCTCGTCGGCCTTTGCCGGCGTGGGGGGCGACACGCGGTACATCAAGCCGTCGGGCGAGGCCGTCTGGTTCCTGCAGCAGAACAAGCGCATCTCGCTCGGTCTTCGTGCGCAGGCTGAATACATCCGGCCGTACGGCCAGCGGGTGGGCACCACCAACAGCCTCCCGATCTTCGAAAAGCTCGTGCTGGGAGGGGGATACAGCGTTCGCGGCTACGATCTACGGACCATTGGACCGAGCGATCCAACCGGCCGGGTGGTGATTGGCGGCAACAAGAGCCTGCTGTTCAACGGCGAATACCTGATCAACATCGCGGGGCCGGTCCGTCTGATTCTGTTCTATGATGCTGGGCAGGTGAAGGACACCGGCGAGCGGTTTGCCACCAACGGGTTCATCACCTCGACGGGTGCGGAAATCCGGTTCTTCATGCCGGTGCTGAATGTGCCGTTCCGGCTGATTTTTGCGGAGAATCCGCAGCGCGGCGATTGCAGCGGCTACGCCAGCGGTCACGTCGGCACCTGCGTGCTGAACCAGAGCACGCTGACGCCCGAAAAGAAGTTCCGGTTCCGGTTCGACGTTGGTTCAACTTTTTAGTGAGGATCGTGTTAATGACGAGATTGACTGTCGCCGCATGTTCGAGCGTCCTGTTGCTGAGCGCCCCCGCGTTTGCCCAGCAGCCTCCCGCCCAGCAGGCTCCTCCCTCTGTGACGGCTCCCGCCCCCGCGCTGCGGATGGCGTTCGTGGATCTGCAGCGCGTGGCTGCGGAATCGTCTGAAGGCAAAGCCGCAAACGCGAAGGTGCAGCAGCTCACCCAGACGAAGGCCAATGACATTTCCGCGAAGACCAAGCAGCTGGACGCCGCCAACCAGAAAATACAGCAGGGGGGCGCGGTGCTGAACGACGCCACGCGCGCCAGCCTGCAGAAGGACGTGGACCGCCTGACGGTGGAAATCGACCGTGCGCAGCAGGACGCGCAAGCCGAAGTCCAGGAGTTTCAGCAGCAGCAGCTCAGTGATTTCCAGGACAAGCTGAAGCCGGTCGTGGAGGCGCTCGTCAAGGAGCTGGGCGTCGGCTTGTTGTTCAGCATGGGCGACGCCGGCGCGATCTTCGTGGATCCATCGCTGGACATCACGCCCGAAGTGATCAAGCGGTTCGACGCGGCCACTGCGGCAAAGGGCGGCCCCACGCCGCCGGCTGCCCCGGCCGCGGCTGCCCCGAAACCCGCGGCGCCGTCGGCCGCCACGCCGGCGCCCGCCGCGCCGAAGCCGAGCGCGCCCGCCGCCCCCGGCCGCGGTGCGCCGCCGGCAAAATAGTCGCTCGTCTTCAGTCAATCGTCTCCAGTCAAGTCGGCCGCCGCCCTTCGGCGGCGGCCGACGCCGGACTTGCAACCGGTGGCTGGACGTTAGCGACTTTCAGTTATCCTGTATCCCGCCGTGCCCAACGCCATCGATATTCCCGTCCTCCTGGACCGTCTGTGCTACCGCCATCCGTCCCTGCTCGTGGACGCCATCGCCGAGCATGTGCCCGGCAAGCGGCTGGTGGCGCACAAGAACGTGACGGTCAACGAGGACTTTTTCCAGGGCCATTTTCCAGGCGCGCCCCTGATGCCGGGCGTGCTGATGCTTGAAACGCTGACGCAGGTGGCGGCCGTCCTGATCCTCGAGCGGGAGGGACCGATGCCGATGTCGCGCGTCTTCCTCCACGGGGTCAACGACGCGAAGTTCCGGCGGCAGGTGGTGCCGGGCGATCGCCTGCGCCTGGAGGTCACGCTGGGCCGCACGCGCTCATCGCTCGCCAAGGCGCATGGCGTGGCGTATGTGGGCGATCAGGTGGTGGCGGAAGCCGATCTTCTGCTGGCGCTGCGTCCGGACGGCGTCCGGATTCATCCTACGGCGGTCGTGATGAAGGGTGCGGAGATTGGCGCGGGCACGGTGGTGGGGCCAAATGCGTTCGTGGGCGGGCGCGTGAAGCTCGGGAAGCGGTGCCGCGTGGGTGCCTCTGCCAACATCGACGGCCTCACGGAAATCGGCGATGAGACGGAGATCTTTCCGTTCGCGTCGATCGGCCAGGTGCCGCAGGACTTGAAATTCAAGGGCGAGGAGACGCGGCTGACGATCGGCCACCGCAACATCTTCCGTGAGTTCGTCACGATTCACCGCGGGACACGTGGTGGGGGCGGCGTGACGGCCATCGGGGATCGAAATGTCTTCATGGCCTACGCGCACGTGGCGCACGACTGCCACATTGGCAACGAGACGATCATCGGCCACGCGGCCACGCTCGGCGGGCACGTGTACGTGGACGATTTCGCCATCGTCAGCGCCGGATCGGGCGTCCACCAGTTCTGCAAGGTGGGACAGCATGCGTTCATCGGCGGGTATTCCGTCGTGACGAAGGACGCGCTGCCGTACGCCAGGTCGGTGGGCAACCGGGCGCGCATCTACGGCCTGAACACGATCGGGTTGATCCGCCGGGGATTTTCCGAAGAGACCGTCGGCAAGCTGAAGCGGGCCTTCCGGTATCTGCTGCAATCGAAGCTCAATACCTCGCGGGCGCTCAAGCAGATCGAGAAAGACATCTCGGTCCAGTGCCCGGAGGTCCATTACCTCCTCGAGTTCATCCGCTCCTCGCAGCGCGGTCCCCTGCTCAGGCGGCCGACGCGCCGCACCGAGGAGATGGTGGCGGATGATTAGGCTTCAGGCTTCAGACTTCAGGCTCCAGGCCCGGCGGCCGGAGTCCGGAGTCCGGAGTCTATGAAGCTCGGTCTGATTGCAGGGAATGGCCGGTTTCCGTTCCTGGTGCTGGACGCGGCGCGCTCCATGGGGCACGACGTGACGGTCATTGCCACCACGGAAGAAGCCTCCAAGGATCTTGACGGCGCGGCCGCGCGCGCCCGGGCGCCGATTCATTGGATTTCGATCGGCCAGCTTGGCAAGTGCATCAGCCTGATGAAGGACGCCGGCGTGGATCACGCGGTGATGGCCGGCCAGGTGAAGCACACGAAGATCTTCGGGGGCATCGTGCCGGACATGACGTTCATGTCGCTGCTCATGAAGCTTGGGATCAAGAGCACTGACGGCCTCATCGGCGCCGTCGCCAGGGTGCTCAGGGAGAACGGCATCGAGCTGATGGATTCGACGGCCTTGCTGAAGCCGATGCTCGCATCGCCGGGAGTCATGACGGAGCGGCCGCCGAGCGAGGAGGAGCAGAAGGACTTCGACTTCGGGTACGGCATGGCGGATGCCATTGCCGGGCTCGACATCGGCCAGACGATCGCCGTGAAGCACCAGGCGGTGGTGGCCGTGGAAGCGATGGAAGGGACCGACGAAGTCATCGGACGCGCCGGCCATCTGGCCGGGCCCGGCGTGCGTATCGTCAAGGTGGCGAAGCCGAATCAGGACATGCGCTTCGACGTGCCGGTCGTCGGCCTCGCCACGATTCAGGCCATGCGCGTGGCAGGCGCATCGGCGCTGTCTGTGGATGCCGGCAAGACGCTGATCTTCGATCGCCCCGACCTTCTCGCGAGCGCCAACGAGGCAGGTATTACGATCATCGGCCGGCCAATCAAATAGGCACATACGTACCGAATTCCAACGCAGGGACGCAAAGCCGCAGAGAACGGTATGATTTCCCAAAAGGCATGTGCCTTTGCGTCTCTGCGTCTCTGCGTTGAAGGTCTGTGAGAGCCTTTTGAAGAATGCTGAAATGAATGTGAGAGTGGCAGTCGTTGGCGTCGGCGCGCTTGGGAAGCACCACGCGCGGATTCTTTCCGCACTGCCGGGGGCTGACCTGGTGGGCGTGGTGGACACCAACGAGGCGCGCGCGCGCGAGATTGCGGCCACCGTCGGCGTTCCGTGCGCGACGAACGCGGGTGATCTGCCCTGGGCCGTGGATGCGGTCACCGTGGCCGTGCCCACCGAGTCGCATCTCAAGGTGGCGCTGCCGTTCCTTGACCGGGGAGTGGGAGTGCTGGTGGAGAAGCCGCTGGCACGCAGCTCCCATGAGGCGCGGCAGCTGATCGATGCCGCCGCGAAATCGGGCGCGGTCTTCGGCGTCGGCCACACCGAACGCTACAACCCCGCGGTTGCCGCCGTCAGGCCCTTCATCGAGCAGCCCCGGTTCATCGAGGTCCACCGCCTCGGCACCTTCCCGGACAGGAGCCTGGACATCGACGTCGTCTTCGATCTCATGATTCACGATTTGGACGTGGTGCTGTCGCTCGAGCCGTCGCCGGTAACGTCAGTGGAGGCGGTGGGCGTGGCTGTGCTGACGGCGAGGCCGGACATTGCCAATGCCCGCCTGAAGTTCGCCTCGGGTTGTATCGCGAACGTGACGGCCAGCCGCATCAGCCGGGATCGCGTGCGGAAGATCCGGCTGTTCCAGCGCGACTCATACATCTCGGTGGACTACGCGGCGCAGGAAGTCGAGCGCTGGCGGCTGATCCGGACCGACGGCGCGATGCCGGCGATCGACGGCGGAAAGATGGACGTGGCCAACGAAGAGCCGTTGAAGCGCGAGCTGGCGGATTTTGTCGCCGCCGTAAGGGACCGGCGTGCGCCCGGCGTCACCGGCGCGGACGGTCTACGCGCGCTCGAGCTGGCGCAGCGCATCACAGATGCGATGGCCAGCACCAACGACTCGACTAACGACCAACGACCAACGACTAACGACCAACGACTAACGACCAACGACTAATGTATTCAGATCTGACCGACTTCATCGCGGACCTCGACAAGAAGAAGCTCCTTGCGCGCGTGCGGGAGACCGTGAGTCCCGATCTGGAAATTGCGGCTGTCACCGATCGCGTGTGCAAGACACCGGGCGGTGGTCCGGGTCTGCTCTTTGAGCGGCCGGCCGGCTTCGACATTCCCGTCGCGACCAACCTCTTTGGATCGATCGAGCGGATGTGCCTGGCATTGGGGGTAAGTTCCCTGGACGACGTGGCGCGGGAGATCGACGAGTTGATGGCGCCGAAGATGCCCACCGGCGTGCTCGACGCCATCAAGATGCTGCCGGTCCTCGATCGGCTCCGCGATTTGATGCCCAAAACCGTCAAGGATGCCGCCTGCCAGGAGGTGATCAGGCGTGACGGCTCACTGGACGAGCTGCCGATCCTGAAATGCTGGCCCGAGGACGGTGGCCGTTACATCACGTTGCCGCTGGTCATCACGAAAGACCCGGAAACCGGTATACGCAACGTGGGCACGTACCGCATGCAGGTGTTCGACGGGCGGACGACCGGAATGCACTGGCAACGTCACAAAGGCGGAGCCCAGCATCATCGGGTGGCCGAGCGTCTGGGGAAGCGGCTCGAGGTGGCGGTGGCCCTGAGTCCCGATCCCTCGCTGGCATACGCCGCCACTGCGCCGATGCCGGAAGGGCTTGATGAGTTTCTTCTTGCAGGGTTCCTCGGGCGACGGCGGGTTGAGGTGGTCAAGGGCGTCACGGTCGATCTCGAAGTGCCGGCCAGCGCCCACATCGTGCTCGAAGGTTACGTGGAGCCCGGCGAGCGCCGCCGCGAGGGCCCGTTCGGCGACCACACGGGCTTCTATTCCCTGGCGGATGATTTCCCGGTGTTCCATCTGCAGTGCATCACGATGCGGAAGAAGCCCCTGTATCTCACCACCGTGGTCGGCATTCCACCCCAGGAGGACTACTACCTCGGCAAGGCGAGCGAGCGCATTTTCCTGCCGATCATCCGCAAGACGCTGCCGGAAATCGTGGACATGCATTTTCCGGCGGAGGGCATTTTCCACAACATCGTGCTCGTGTCGATCGACAAGCGCTATCCGGGGCATGCACGGAAGATCATGAATGCCTTCTGGGGCCTTGGTCAGCTGATGTTCTCCAAGACGATTATCGTGGTGGACAGGGACGTCAACGTGCAGGACGTCAGCGAGGTGGCGTGGATCGCGGGCACGCACGTCGATCCCCAGCGGGACATTCAGTTCACGCGCGGACCGATGGACGATCTGGAAAACGCATCGGATCTGCCGGCGTTCGGCAGCAAGATGGGCATTGACGCCACGCGCAAGTGGCCGGGCGAGGGCTTTACCCGCGAATGGCCCACGCGCCTCGTGACAAGCGGCGCGGCAAAGCAGCGCGCGGCGGATCTCCTCAAGACGATTGTGAAGGAGAGATAGCGGTGGCCGTGTCGCTGGACGATGTGGCGGCGAAGGTGGAGGCCGGGGACCGGCTCTCCGATGAGGATATCGAGGCGCTCGACGCAGGCCGCGACATCATCACGCTCGGCTCGCTGGGAGACTCGATCCGCCGGAAACTGCACGGCCCGGATGTGACCTTTGTCAGAGTGGCAGATCTGACGATAGAGGCGGGTCCGCGGGGACCCGACGACTCGCTCGCGAAGGCGGGCGAAATAAGAATCTTCGACACGCCTCGAGCGCTTGACGCTGCCGTCTCCGTGGTCGCGAGGGCGCTGGATCTGGCGGGTCCCGCCAGGCTGTCTGCATTCTGTCTGTTCGAGCTGAGCAAGCTTCCCGAAGGGCTCCCGGTGACACTGCGCGCGCTGAAGCAGGCGGGGCTCGAGCTGATTGCCCGGGCGCCGCTGGATTGTCTGCCATCCCCGGAGCACGCGCTCGAGGCCGTGACGGACGCGGGATTGCGGCTGGCCCGGCTGACCATCAGCGAGACGCCGGCACGAAAATGGACTGACGTGTGCCGGGAGGTGGCCGCGCACCAGCGGCGGCTCGGATCGCTCCGTGCATTTGCTCCGCTGGCGCGAACGATCGATCAGACGCAGCCCACGACAGGCTATGCGGACGTCAAGCGCGTCGCGCTGGCTCGTATCCTGATTCAGAACGTTTCGACGATCCAGGTTGATTGGGCGCTGTACGGTCCGAAGCTGGCCCAGGTGGCGCTCGCTTTCGGCGCGGACGACATCGACTCGGTATCCGCGCTGGACGACGAGTCTCAAGGACATCGGAGATCGCCGTCGGAAGAGATACGGCGCGCCATTCGCGCCGCGTCTCTGAACCCCGTGGAACGGGACGCCCGGTTCGCTCCTCTTTAGCCATGCCGCAAGGAGCGCCAATCCGACTGGGTGCCGTCAGCTATCTCAATACCGGCCCGCTTGTCGACGGCCTCGACCTCCGGCCCGGGCAATTCCGGATCCGCTATGACGTTCCGTCCCGGTGCGCCATGCTGCTTCACGAGCATCAGGTGGATCTCGGGCTCATCCCGTCCATTGAGTATCTTCACAGCCCGGAGTATCGCATCGTGCCTGGCGTGGCCATCGTTTCAGACGGGCCGGTGGCTTCCGTGGCCCTCTTTTCCAGGAAACCCGTGAGTGAGATTGCATCGATCGCGATGGACCTGAGCTCACGGACGTCCGTGGCGCTGCTTCGGATCCTGTGCGCGCGATGGTTTGAAATACAGCCGGAGTTCCGCGCGATGGCACCCGATCTGACGGCCATGCTGGATCGTTGCGACGCAGCGCTGGTCATCGGCGACAACGCGTTGTTTGCGGATCATGAAGCGCTGGGGCTCGACAAAGTGGATCTGGCCGAGGAGTGGGTGGGCATGACGGGCCTGCCGTTTGTGTTTGCGTTCTGGGCGGGGCGGGCCGGCGCTGCCGCCGCTGAGGATGTTGCGGCGCTCAACGAGGCGCGGGACCGCGGACTGGCCGATCCTGAAGCGGTGGCGGAGCGCTACTTTCCGGGGAACCCGGCAAAAGTGCGGCGCGGTGCCGAGTATCTACGCGAGAATGTGAAGTACGATTTCGGAGAGCGTGAGCAGGAGGGCCTGCGGATGTTCTACGCGCTGGCCGCCTCTCAGGGCATCGTCCCGTCCGTGAGGGAACTTGTTTTTTACGAGTCCGCCTGAGCGTTGGCACAGTACGTAGTGTCCGGCTTTAGCCGGACCTCTGTGTAGTGTCCGGCTTTAGCCGGACCTTTGTGTAGTGTCCGGCTTTAGCCGGACCTTTGTGTAGTGTCCGGCTTTAGCCGGACCTTTGTGTAGTGCCCGCCCTCAGGCGGACCTTTGTGATGAGCATCAACGATCTCGTCCGGAAAGTGTCGTCTGGCGGCCGCATCGATGCGGCCGAGGCGCTCGAGCTCTATTGCGACGCACCCACTCAGTTGCTGGGACGGCTGGCTGACGAGATCCGTCAGCGGAAGCACCCGGACCGCACGGTGACCTACATCATCGATCGCAACGTGAATTACACCAACGTGTGCGTGGCGAAATGCAATTTCTGTGCGTTCTACCGCGATGTGGGCGCTCCCGGCGGGTACGTGCTGGGATTCGACGAGATTTTCCGGAAGATCGACGAGACCATCGAAGTGGGCGGCGTGCAGCTGCTGATGCAGGGCGGCCACAACCCGGATCTGCCATTGACCTGGTATGAGGACCTGTTCCGCGCGGTCAAGGAGCGCTACCCGGACTTCCGCCTCCACGCCCTGTCTCCGCCGGAGGTGATTCACATTTCCCGATTGTCGCAACTTGAAGTGCCTGCCGTGATCGAACGCCTCATGGCGGCGGGCCTGGACAGCATCCCTGGCGGCGGCGCGGAAATTCTGGTGGATCGTGTCCGGAAGCTGCTGCACTGCTACGGCAAAGCGACGGCTGACGAGTGGCTGGACGTCATGCGCCAGGCGCATCGCCGCGGTCTTCGCACGACCGCAACGATGATGTACGGGACTGTGGAGTCGCTGGAAGAACGCATCGAGCACATGCTGCGGCTGCGCGCGCTGCAGGATGAGACCGGTGGGTTCACCGCGTTCATCACCTGGAGCTTCCAGCCGCAACACACCGAACTGGGCGGTGTGGAGGCCACCGGCGTTGATTACCTGCGGACGCTGGCGCTGGCGCGAATCGTTCTTGATAACTTCGACAATCTGCAGGCGTCGTGGGTGACGCAGGGCGGAAAGGTGGGGCAGCTCAGTCTCGCCTTCGGCGCCAACGACATGGGCAGCGTGATGATCGAGGAGAATGTGGTGCGGGCGGCCGGTGCCGCCTACTGCATGGACGAGATCGAGATCGTCCGCAACATCGAAGACGCCGGATTTGCGGCGAAGCGCCGGAACATGCACTACGAAGTGCTGGGCGATCCGGTTTTCCGCGGGCGCGACGTGCCCCGGATGCTGAGCCTGGCCACCGCGCGCGCCGACGGGGACGCCAGCGTGCCGGACGAATTGAACCGTTATCCTGCGCGCAGCCGCACGGGCAAACAGCAGAGGGGAGGCGCACAGTGAAATTGCAGGTCGCGGATCGCAGATTGCGGATGGAATCTGCCAATCGTTGCCGCCAGTCGGCAATCTGCCATCTGCAATCTGCAGTGTGATGCCCCAGTACAGAGCCGCCTGGCTTCTGCCCATTTCCCAGCCGCCCATCAGGGATGGCTGGATTCTCACGGAGCGCAACAGAATCGTCGCGTTCGGCCCCTCGCATGCCACCGATTTGCCGCCCTCGAACGAGATCGATCTCGGGCCGGTGGCCGTCCTGCCGGCGCTGGTCAATGCGCATACGCACCTGGAGCTGTCCTGGATGCGCGGGCGGCTGCCGGCGACCGATGACTTTCCAGGGTGGATCCGGGACGTCATCGCGCTCCAGCGATCGGGCGCCGGGGCCGGCGAGGCCGCGGTGGCCGCGATTCGAGCCGCCATCGCCGAAAGCCGGGCCGCCGGCACGGGCGTCATAGGCGACATCTCGAACACGCTGGCTTCAGTGGCGCCCCTGATGGATGCCGGGCCGCCGGCGATGGTCTTTCATGAGCTGATCGGATTCAGGCACGATAACGCGTCCGCGGCGATCGAGGAGGCGTGCCGCCGCCTCGCGGCGCTTCCGGCGGGTACAAACGTGCGCTACGCGCTCGCCGCGCATGCGCCCTACTCAGTCTCACCCGCTCTGTTCCAGGCAATCCGTGCCGCGCCGCCGACCGGCCGTTCCGCCCGCTGGAGCGTGCACCTGGGAGAATCCGCCGCCGAGACCGAATTTCTGCTTCGCGGATCCGGGCCGTGGAGGACGCTCTTGGAAGATCTTGGATCGTGGGATCCCTCGTGGTCGGCGCCTCGCTGCGGACCTGTCCAGTACCTGGATCGGATGGGGCTGCTTGACGATCGCCTGCTGGTGGTTCATGGCGTCCAGTTCGGCGCGGACGACCTGGAGGCGCTGGCGGCCACGGGTGCAACGGTTGTCACCTGCCCGCGCGGCAATCGCCGCACCGGCGCGGGAGAGCCGCCCGTGGGGGCGTTCTATGAGTCCGGCGTGCGCGTGGCCGTCGGGACCGACAGCCTGGCCAGCGTGCCGGACCTGAACCTTTTCAGCGAGCTGGAAGAACTTCGGCGGCTTGCTCCCGGCGTGCCGGCTTCCAGATTGCTCGAAAGCGCCACGCTGAGCGGCGCCCGATGCCTCGGTTTTGACAACCAGTACGGTTCCCTCGAAGCGGGGAAGCGTGCGTCACTCATCGCCGTGACCGTTCCGGCTGACGTCACAGATGTGGAGGAGCATCTCGTCAGCGGGATTCTGCCGGCGGATGTTTCGCAGCTGGATGGGTAATGCGCTGAATGAAACCGGGAGGCTGAAGGCGGTGCTGATGAAGCACGCGCGCGATGCCTTCGTGAGCCAGAGCGTCATCGACTCGCAATGGCAGGGGCTGAACTTCACGGCCCCACCCGACTTCGCGCGGGCGGTCGAGGAGTACGACGCCTTCGTGGAGATCGTCAGAACGTCTGGCGCGGAAATCTCCTTTCTGCCGCGCGACGATCGCCTCAACCTGGATTCCATCTACACGCGTGATGCCTCAGTGATCTGCGCGGCAGGCGCGGTGCCCTGCAGCATGGGAAAAGCGCAGCGCCGTGGGGAGCCGGGCGTGCAGGAACAGGAGCTGCGAAAAGCGGGCTGGCCCATCGCCGGCCGCATTTCCGCGCCGGCGCTCCTTGAAGGCGGCGACCTGATCTGGCTGGATTCACGCACGCTGGCGGTGGGGCAGGGCCTCCGCACCAACGCGGAAGGGATTCGCCGGCTGAAGGCGCTGCTGCCTGATTCGATCGAACTGCACGTCGTGCCGCTGCCGGACTGGCGCGGCCCTCAGGACGTCATGCACCTGATGTCCCTCGTCAGCCCGGTCGATGTTGATCTTGCCGTGGTGTACCCGAAGCTTCTGCCTTCCGCTTTCAGCAGGGTTCTCCGGGAGCTCGGCTGTCGCCTTGTGGAAGTGCCCGACGAGGAGTTCGAGTCCATGGGCACGAACGTCCTGGCGCTGGCCCCGAGGGTGTGCGTGATGGTCAGGGGCAATCCCCGCACGCGCGCAGCGCTCGAGCACGCCGGGGCCACCGTCCATGAGTATCAGGGCGCAGAGATCAGCCTCAAGGGCGGCGGCGGCCCCACGTGCCTCACGCGGCCCCTCGAGCGGACGGCCTGATAAGATAGCGAATCGTGGTGCGGGGGCATCGACCGATCGCTGTGTGGGTGATCGCGGTTTTCTACCTCCTGTCCATCGCCTCCACGCTGGTGTCCCTTGCCGCGGTCCTGACGGGCATCGTCGAGGTGACGCCGGCCCAGCAGCGTTATTTCGACAGCCTGGGTCCTGTGGACTATCTGGGCAACTCGCTGATCCTGTTCATCAGCGCCTGGGCCGTCATCGAATTCTTTCTCATGCGGAAGGCCGCCGTGCGTGCGTTTGTCATTGCTCTGGTCATGAACATCGCGCTCACGGCATTCCACCTGATTGCCACCAATTGGAGAGAGGCGGCTGGAGGGTCCGGTCTGGCCACAGTCGTTGTGAGCTGGATCGTATCCGTCGGTGTGATCCTTTATGCCCGGCATCTGCAGCGTCGGGGCCTGCTCACGTGAAGGCTCTGCAGGTGGGCCTGGTGGGCGACTACAGTCCGCACGTGACGGCGCATAGAGCCATTCCCCCGGCCTTGAGGATTGCCAGCGCGGTGCTGGGCTGCGAGGTGGAGGAGACATGGCTGCCCACGAACAAGCTGGCGAAAGACCCTTCAAAGGATCTTTCACGGTTTCAGGGGTTGTGGTGCGTGCCGGCGAGTCCGTACGAGAACTTTGACGCGGCCCTCGCGGCCATCCAGTACGCCCGCGAGCACGGCGTTCCATTTCTGGGGACGTGCGGGGGTTTTCAGCATGCCGTCATCGAATTTGCGCGGAACGTCCTGGGCCGCGAAGCCGATCATGCGGAAATGAATCCCTACGCCGCGGAGCCGCTCTTTGCGCGGTTGATCTGTTCGATGATAGAAGTGGACGCGCGGATTCATTTCACCGAAGGCTCGCTGATTGCGGAGATTTATGGATGCCTCTCGGTCACAGAGCCGTACCACTGCAACTTCGGAATGAACCCCGCCTGCGCCTCCTGGTTCGACGACGGTTCGATGTCGATCAGCGGAGTAGACGATGACGGGTATCCGCGAGCGGTTGAGCTGGCGGGCCATCCTTTCTATGTGGGGACCGCGTTCCAGCCGGAGCGATCATCATTGGCAGGTCAACCGCATCCCCTGATCGTGGCGTTTGTCGGAGCGCTCTCTCAATGAATACGCTCAAAGTAAAGCGGCTGTCGGCTGCCGCGGTTCTTCCCGCCTATGCCCATCCGGGTGATGCCGGGCTGGATCTCTTTTCCGCCGTCTCCACCTCGCTCGATCCTGGAGAAAGCAAGCTGATCGGCACGGGTATTTCAATCGAGCTCCCGCTCAATACGGAAGGCAATGTGCGGCCGCGCAGCGGGCTGGCCCTGAAGCACGGGGTGACGGTGCTGAATTCACCGGGTACGATCGACGCCGGCTACCGCGGCGAGGTGGGCGTGATTCTGATCAACCACGGGCGCGAGCGGTTCGAGGTGCTGCAGGGCATGAAGATCGCACAGCTTGTCGTGGCGCCGTGCCTCAGGGTGGCGGTGCAAGAGACGCCGGATCTGGCGGGTTCCGCAAGGGGACAGGGCGGGTTCGGATCCACTGGATCGTAGGGCGATGAGATATCCGGACATCACAGAGGGTTCGTATTCGTTGACGGCGGATCGCGACCGGATCGACGTGGACGCAGTGCACGCATTTCTCACGCGCTCCTTCTGGGCCCGCGGCATCTCGAGGGAGCTGGTGGCGAAGTCCGTCCGGCATTCGCTGTGCTTCGGAGTGTTCAAAGGGCGCGAGCAGGTGGCGTTCGCGCGCGTGGTGACCGACTATTCGACCTACGCGTATCTCTGCGACGTCTATGTGCTGGAGGAGCACCGCGGTCATGGCCTGAGCAAGCGGATGATGCAGTTCGTGATGGAGCACCCTGACCTGCGGGGCGTGCGGCGTTTCCAGCTCGTCACGAGAGATGCGCACGGGCTCTATCGGCGCTTCGGCTTCAAGCCGCCCGTGAATCCGGAGCGGCATCTGGAGATTTTCAGGGACGGGATGTACGAGAAATGACTGGCCGCGTCCGGACCTATCTGTCTTTTGTGAGATTCAGCCATTCGGTGTTTGCGCTGCCGTTTGCGCTCACGGGTGCGCTGCTGGCGTCGCGGAGACACCCGGTCAGCCTGGTCCAGGCGGGCTGGATTGTGGTCTGCATGGTGACGGCCCGGAGTGCCGCCATGGGGTTCAATCGCCTGGTGGACGCGCGCTTCGACGCGGAGAACCCGCGGACCGCCGCGCGCGAAATTCCTGCGGGACGCATGTCCGTGAAGGAAGCCGTCGTCTTCGTGGCGGCGATGTCAGCGGCCTTTGTCGCGGCTGCTGCGCAACTGAGCTGGATCTGTTTCTGGCTGTCGCCCGTGGCGCTGGGGTGTGTCTTCTGGTACTCCCTGGCCAAGCGCTACACGTGGGCCACGCAATTCTTTCTCGGTCTGGCGATGGCGATCGCCCCGGTGGGAGGCTGGCTCGCCGCCGGCGGTGAGGGCGGATGGGAGCCGTGGCTGCTGGGGTTGGCCATTGGCCTCTGGGTGGCCGGCTTCGACGTCCTCTATGCCTGTCAGGATCTCGAGGTGGACCGGCGTCAGCAGCTGAAATCGATCCCCGTGCGGTTCGGCGTCGGCTGGTCGCTCTGGATTTCGCGATTCATGCACGTGGGCGCTGTGGCGTGCCTCGGACTTCTTGGGGCAGTCGGCGCCCTCCCTGGCCTGTACTTCATCGGGGTGGCGGCCGTCGCCGCGCTGCTGGCCTACGAGCAGTCTCTGGTCAGCGCCACCGATCTTTCGCAGGTGAAGCGTGCCTTCGACCTGAATGGCTACGTCGGCATCCTGTATTTCCTTGTCACCGCCGCGTCGATCTATCTGGCCCGTCCCTGAGCCCTGAGCCTTGAGCCCCGAGCAGTGAGCCATTCCCCTCCAGCGAAGGACCCCCTTCGCATCTCCGGCATGTTCGACGCCATCGCGGAGCGCTACGACCTGCTGAATCGCGTGCTGAGCGCCGGAATGGACAGGCAATGGCGCGCGCGTGCCATAGAGACCTTGCACCTCACCGGCGGCGAGGTGGTGCTGGACCTCTGCACCGGCACGGCGGATCTCGCCCTGGCGGCTGCAAGGGGACGCTCCCGCGCGCGGCGGATTATCGGCGTCGATTTTGCAGCGGCCATGCTGCTGCTCGGGAAGCAGAAAGTGGACAGGAGCAACGGAGCGACCGTCGATTTGCTCCGTGGCGATGCCACACAATTGCCACTAAGAGATGCGACGATTGATGCGGTCACCATTGGTTTTGGCATCCGCAACGTCGAGCAGCCGGCGGCCGCCTGCCGGGAAATCGCGCGTGTTCTGAGGCGCGAGGGCACGCTGGTGATCCTGGAATTTGCGCTGCCGCAGACGCCCGTCGTCCGCAGTTTCTACATGTGGTACTTCCGGCACGTGCTGCCGCTCATCGGGCGGGCGATTTCGCGCCACCCGAGCGCTTACACGTATCTGCCTGCGTCGGTGGAGGCGTTTCCGTCACCTGAGGCGTTTGTGCAGGTGCTGCGCGACGCCGGCTTTGCCCACGTTCGCGCAGTCCCTCTCACCCTGGGAGCCGTCTACATGTTTGTCGCGTCGAAGGGGAATGCCGGCGCGGTATAATCGATAACTTACTGATGTACATCGACTTTGAGGATTACCGCCCGGAAACCCCGAGGGTTGAAGGGGCACTTTCGGTGCGAGAGGGTGTCCTGGTGTCGATCATCATCCACCTGCTGCTCTTCATCGTCATCATGTTCCTGCCGGACATGTCCAGCAACGGCGCGAACAGCCCGCTGGCGCAGCAGATGACGCAGCGGGATGAGTCGTCGCCCACTTTCGTGTTCATGGAGCCGCGGGTAGACATTTCCAAGCCGCAGCCGAAGCCTAATGTGGACGCCTCCGATCAGGACCGGGTGGCGTCCAGCGTGCTGCGCGCTCCGGATCCCAAGAACGCCCTTCCATTTGCGCGGGGCAACACACCGGACCGCGTGGAGGGCGACCCGCCAAAGGCTGCGGATCGCTCGGAGCAGCCTGCGGACGCCGCGGCTCCGGGCCGCCAGGATCAGCCGCCCGACGACCGCGTGGCCGCAAACGATCCGGCCCGCTCGATGCTGAGGCTCCCCAACGCCATCAACGCTCCGGCACCCAGCATTTCGGCGGGCGGCCGCTCGGGGTCAAACGGCATTCTGGGTGACGCCATTCGGAACCTGCAGCGGTACACGCAGCAGCAATCGTTCGACAACCCGCAGGGCAGCGGCGACGGTCAGGGACTCATTCAGTTCGACTCCAAAGGCGTCGAATTCGGGCCATGGCTGCGGCGCTTCGTGGCGCAGGTGAAGCGCAACTGGTTCATTCCGTCCGCGGCGATGATGATGAAGGGGCACGTGGTGATCACGTTCAACGTGCATAAGGACGGGTCGATCACGGACATCGAGATCAAGGCTTCGTCTGGCATCGAAGCCTTCGACCGCGCCGCGGCGAACGCGCTCTCCGGTTCAAACCCCACGCAGCCGCTTCCGCCGGAATATCCGTCGGAGAAGGCGTTCTTCACCGTGACGTTCCTCTACAACGAGATGCCGCCGGGGCAATATGGCCAATAGATCGCAGCAGGTGGGCCTTCTGGTGCTGCTGGCGCTGGTGGCCGCGCTGGCGTATTTCAGGATGTAGCCCTGCGTCCTCCGATACTTGCTGTCCTGGGTCCCACGGCCACAGGCAAGAGCGCGCTGGCCATCGAGCTGGCGTCGCGGCACGGCGGCGAAATCATCAGCTGCGATTCGACGGCCGTCTACCGCGGGTTCGATATTGGCACCGACAAAGTTCCGCTTGATGAGCGCCGCGGGATTCCCCACCACCTGATCGACATCGTCGATCCCACCGAGGAATACACGGCCGCGCGGTATGTGCAGGATGCGTTGACCGCCATCCGGGCCGTCTACGCGCGGAACCGATGGCCTGTCCTGGTGGGCGGCACCGGACTGTACTATCGCGCGCTGGTGCGCGGCTTGTTTCCGGGGCCGGCCGCGGACGCCAGGATGCGGGCGCGCCTGGAGGCGATTGCGAGACGACGCGGCGTGGAATTTCTTCACAAGATGGCGGCCAGGGTGGATCCCGCGTCCGCGCAGCGGATCCTTCCGCGCGATCGCAAGCGGTTGGTGCGCTGCCTCGAGGTGTTCTTCCTCACCGGGAGGCCGCTGACCGATCATTTCGCGGACACGGTGTCGCCGCTTCGCGGCTACGAAACCGTGGCTGTAGGGCTGTCGATTCCTCTGGCCGAGATCGCGCGGCGGACGGCGCGGCGCGTGGATCAGCAGTTCGAGCGGGGCTTGCTCGACGAAATTCGCGGCCTGCTGGCTCAAGGCGTTCCGGAGTCCGCGCGGCCCTTCGGCGGCCTGGTGTATCGACAGGCCCTCGAGCATCTGCACGGGGTGCGCGATGAGGCAACGACGCGTGCGCTGATCGCGCAGGAGAATCGCCACTACGCGCGGCGCCAGTTGATCTGGTTCCGCAAAGAGCCTAATCTGGTCTGGCTTCAGTCGTCCGGCGAGCAGCCGGAGACGTCGGCAGCCGTAGAGTCCATCCTCGCGCAGTGGCCCACATGTTTTCCCGCGTCATCGTAATCGTCATGGACAGCGTCGGCATTGGCGAGCTCGGCGATGCCGGCAAGTACGGCGACGAAGGCAGCAACACGCTGGGGAACATAGCACGCCAGGTGCCGCTGAACCTGCCGACGCTGCGCCGCCTCGGCATCGAAAGGGTTGTGGACCTTGACGTCGAGCGTCGCGCGGGAAAAAGGGGTACGGCCCCTTTTTCTGACAAACCAGCAGAAAAAGGGGCCGTACCCCTTTTTTCTGCAGTGGGCCGGATGGCCGAGGCCTCTGCGGGGAAAGATTCGGTGACCGGCCACTGGGAGATGATGGGGATTGTGCTGGAGAGGCCGTTTCCTGTGTTCCCGGACGGGTTCCCGCCGGAGATGATGGAAGAGTTCGAGCGGCGTATCGGCCGCGGCACGCTCGGCAACATCGCGGCGTCCGGCACCCAGATCATCGACGACTTCGGCGAAGAGCATATGAGCACCGGCAAGCCGATCGTGTACACGTCGGCCGACAGCGTGTTCCAGATCGCAGCGCACGAGTCGATCATTCCCATTGACGAGTTGTATCGGATCTGCGGCGTGGCATTCGACCTGGCGGTGAAGGGCAGGGGCCTTGGCCGGGTGATCGCCAGGCCTTTTGTGGGCCAGCCCGGCGCGTTCAAGCGCACCGGCAACCGGCATGACTTTGCCATGACGCCGACGTCCGAGACGGTGCTCGATCGGCTGAGCGCCGCCGGCATCCCGACGATTGCGGTGGGCAAGATTCAGGATCTCTTCGCCGGCCAGGGGATCTTGCGGGGCGTGCACACCACCAGCGACAGCGAGGGCATGGACGCGGTCGAGCGGGAGCTTGGCACCACCGCCCGCGGCTTCATCTTCGTGAATCTCGTAGACTTCGATACGCTGTACGGCCATCGCAACGACGTGGCCGGGTACGCCGCAAACCTCGAGCGGTTCGATGCGCGGCTGTCGTCGCTCCTTCCGCGGCTGAAAACGGATGATCTCCTGGTGGTGACGGCCGATCACGGAAACGATCCAACCACGCCGAGCACCGATCATTCGCGAGAGCACGTCCCGCTGCTGGCGGTGGGAGCGAACGTGAAAGCCGGCGTCGATCTCGGGACGCGCCGGACTTTTGCCGACCTGGGCCAGACGATCGCGGAGAACTTCAAGGTGGGACCAATGCCGCAGGGTGTGAGTTTTCTGGACGACATTCATGGCCAGCATTCGTAAACACCTGGAAGCGCGCGAGCGGCAGATTCTGGCCCCGCAGGCGGCCCGGAGCGCCGAGACGCGCGGACGCCAGCGCGACGAGCCTGAGGACGACGTGCGGCCGGCGTTCCAGCACGACCGCGATCGCATCGTGCACTGCAAGGCGTTCCGCCGGCTCAAGCACAAGACGCAGGTGTTTTTTGCGCCCACCGGCGATCACTACCGCACCAGGCTCACGCATACGCTCGAAGTGGCGCAGATCTCGCGGACCATCGCAAAGGTCCTGCAGCTGCACGAGGAGCTCACCGAGGCCATCGCGCTCGGCCACGATCTTGGGCACACCCCGTTCGGGCACGCCGGTGAGCGGGTGCTCGACGAGCTGGTTCCGGGAGGGTTCAACCACTACCAGCAGAGCCTGCGCATCGTCGACCTGCTGGAGAACAACCGCCAGGGCCTGAATCTCACGTGGGAAGTGCGTGATGGCATCGCGCACCATTCCAAGGGCAAGGGCGGTTCGCCCGTGGGAATGCCCCCCTCGCAGCGTTCCAAGACGCTGGAAGGGCAGATTGTGCGCGTGGCCGACCTTGCGGCTTACGTCAATCACGACATCGATGATGCGCAACGCGCCGGGATCCTCAAGGCTGAAGACCTTCCAGCGTCGGCCGTGGAGCTGCTGGGCAATTCATCTTCCGCAAGAATCGGCAGGATGGTGCGTGACGTGGTGGAGGCCACTTTCGGCGGCAACCTGTCCGAGATCCGCATGAGCGACGAAGTGCTGAACGCAACGCTCGACCTGCGCACATTTCTGTTCTCAGCGGTGTATGAGAACGAATCCGCCACGGCCGAGTTCAAGAAGGCCACGGGGATCCTCGGCGGGCTCTGGGACAAGATTCGCGAACGCCCCGAGGAGTTCCTGGATCGCCGCACGATCGACGAAGAAGGGCTGGACGCCGCCGCGCGCGATTTCCTGGCTGGCATGACCGATCGCTATGCCGTGCGCCTCTTCGAGACGCTGTTCATCCCAAAGCCGTGGGTGGGGCCGGAGCTGGACTGACAGGTCCATGGCCCATGCGTCCATGCCTAGATGCGCGTCGGGAATTCTCCGCGCCACTTCGCACCAAGAACCCTGGACTTTGCACCATGCACCCAACACGCTATAATGCTGTGTTCTGCAGCAGCCCAAATCGCTGTCAGACCTAGGGTTATGTTTCTCAGTCTCCGTTCGTTGCAGGGCGATCACGAGCACTTCGACCAGCGCCACCAGGCTTCGCTGTTCGAGGGGGCGGGCGGGGATGCGTTCCGGGTGGTGTCACCCGTGATGCTGACGTTCGACATCGATCGGCAGGAACCCGGCCACTACCGCATGGTGGGGCATGTGAACGGCGAGCTTGAAGTGGCATGCAGCCGGTGTCTCGAGCCCTTCACGATGCCCGTGGCCGGATCGTTCGACCTCCGCTACGTGCCGCGCGTGGAGAGCGCCGGGGAAGGCGAGCGCGAAGTGGCCGAGGACGATTTGACGACGGCATTCTATGATGCCGATCAGATCGATTTGAGTGAGCTCATCCTGGAGCAGTTTCACCTGGCGCTGCCGATGAAGGCGCTCTGTTCAGAAGGCTGCAAGGGACTATGTCCTCACTGCGGCACGAACCTGAACACCGGAACGTGCAGCTGCGACGAGAAGTGGGAAGACCCCCGGCTGGCGGCGTTGAAGAACCTCCAGGGAAAATAGAAGTAGAAAGTTAAGAGTAGAAAGAAAAGACGATGCCCAATCCCAAACGCAGGCACTCCAAATCGCGCACCTCCAAGCGCCGCACCCACGACGCGCTGACCGCAAGTCAGTCAAGCGAGTGCTCGCACTGTCACGAGCCCAAGCTGCCGCACCGCGCCTGTCCGCACTGCGGGTACTATCGCGGTCGCCAGGTGAGGGCGGTTGACGAAGCGTAAAAAGGCTCAAGGCTCAGGACCCAAGGCTCAAGGAAAGCCCGGCCCGAAGCCTGAGCCTGGCCTGAGTCTGGCCTGAGTCTGAGCCCTGAGCCCTGAGCCTTGAGCCCTTTTAGATGCGAATAGCCGTAGACGCGATGGGAGGCGATCACGCCCCTCGCAGGATCATCGACGGTGCGCTGGCGGCCGCCCGTCATCTGGATCTCGGCCTGCTGCTGGCCGGGCCGGAGGCGCTCATCCGTGACGAGCTGGCCAGGCATTCCGATCACCACCATCTCGATATCCGCATCATCGATGCGCCGGACGTCGTCGGCATGGGCGAGTCTCCCACGGCGGCGCTGCGTCGCAAATCCAGGACGTCCATCCGTGTTGCGGCGGAATCAGTGGCGGGCGGTGGTGCCGCCGCCCTGGTGAGCGCCGGTCATACGGGCGCCACGGTGATGGCGGCGCACGCGGCCTTCGGCATGCTGCCTGGAGCCGACCGACCCGCGCTGGCGGCCACAATTCCGTCCGGCGATCGCCTGGGCATCCTGCTGGACGTAGGCGCCAATGCGGATTGCCGCGCGCCCCATCTCCTGCAGTTCGCGGCGATGGGCGCGATGTACGCCCGGGTGTCGCTTGGCGTGGAACAGCCGCGGGTGGGCCTGCTGTCGATTGGCGAGGAAGAAGGCAAAGGCAACGAGCTGATTCGTGAAGCGCACCGGCTGCTCAAGAGCTCCACGGTCAATTTCGTGGGCAACATCGAAGCGCGTGAAATCTACAAGGGAAGCGCGGACGTCATCGTGTGCGACGGGTTCACCGGGAACATCGTATTGAAGGCCAGCGAGGGGCTCGTGGATACGGTGGAGCACCTGCTGGGCCAGGAGCTGTCACGTACGTTTTCCGGGATGGTGGGATCGATTCTGTCGCGGCGCGCGTTCCGGCGTTTCAGAAAACGATTGGACTATTCGGAGTATGGCGGGGCGCCGCTCCTTGGCGTGGGCGCCGTCACCATCGTCGGGCACGGCCGATCGTCGGCGAAAGCCGTGCGCAACGCCGTAGCCATGGCGCATCGGTTTGCCGCCGCCGGATTCATCCGGCGCGTCGAGCAGGATATCGCCGCAGTCGCACCGCCCGCTGCCCGCAGCGCCTGCGGGCCCAACGCCTGATCGATGCTCGCCTTCGTTTTCCCCGGCCAGGGATCACAGCGAGTGGGAATGGGGCGCGCCCTCGCGGACGCCTATCCGGCGGCGCGCCAGGCGTTCGCGGAAGCGGACGACGCACTGGGCGAGCCGCTGAGCAGACTCTGCTGGGAAGGGCCGGAAGAGACGCTCACGCTCACTGAAAATACGCAGCCGGCGATCCTCGCTGCAAGCATCGCGGCCTACCGCGCGCTGGAGTCCGAAGGGCTCACGAGCAGCGCGGCGTTCATGGCGGGCCACAGTCTGGGGGAGTACTCGGCGCACGTGGCTGCGGGGACGTTCTCGTTTGCGGACGCGTTGCGCACGGTGCGTCGGCGTGGGCGGTACATGCAGGACGCGGTGCCGGTGGGAACGGGCGCCATGAGCGCCGTGCTGGGCCTCGATGAGAAAACAGTGGCGCAGGCGTGCAGAGAGGCCGCCAACGGCGAAGTGGTGTCGCCGGCCAACCTGAACGGCGGAGGCCAGGTGGTGATTGCGGGGACGAAGGCCGCCGTGGAACGCGCGGGCGCCCGCGCGAAGGAGCTGGGGGCCAGGCGCGTAATTCCGCTGCCGGTGAGCGCGCCGTTTCACTGTGCGCTGATGAAGCCCGCTGAGGATCGGCTGGCGCCGGATCTGCGCGCGCTGCGCGTTGCCAGCCCGCGCGTGCCCGTGGTGGCGAACGTGGACGCGGAGCCCATGCGGGACGGCGCGGCGTCGATCGAGGCGCTCATTCGCCAGGTGTCCTCCGCCGTTCGCTGGGAAGACGTCGTCCGGCGCCTTGCGTCTGAAGGCGTCACCGCGTATGTTGAAGTGGGTTCCGGCACTGTGCTGAGCGGACTGATTCGAAAGATCGATCGAAGCGCCGCCGCGGCGGGTGCAGGGATGCCGGAAGATCTTGCCGCGGTTCGGGCGCTGCTTTCACCATGATCAATCTCTCCGGCAAAGTGGCGCTGGTGACGGGCGCGTCGCGCGGCATCGGCGCCGCGGTGGCCGCCACGCTGGCCGCGCAGGGCGCTACGGTGGTGGCCGCCGCGCGCGGACAGAACGCCGAGTGGACCGCGGGGGAAATTGTGGCCGCCGGCGGCAAGGCGGAGGCGGTCAGCCTGGACGTGACCGTGCCGGAGGAAGTGGAGGCGGCAATCGCCTCTGCGATGGGCAAACACGGCCGGATCGATATTCTGGTGAACAATGCGGGCATTGCGCGCGACCAGTTACTGATGCGCATGAAGCGCGCGGACTGGGACGCGGTGATTGCCACGAACCTCACCGGGGCCTACACGTGCTCGCAGGCCGTCCTGAGGCCGATGATCAAGCAGCGCGCCGGCCGCATCATCAACATCAGTTCGGTCGTGGGGCAGATGGGGAACGCGGGTCAGGTGAACTACGCTTCGTCCAAGGCCGGGTTGATTGGGATGGCGAAGGCTCTGGCGCGCGAAGTGGCATCGCGCGGCATCACGGTGAATGTGGTGGCGCCCGGGCTCATCGACACCGACATGACCCGGGCGATCAGCGCCGGCTCCTCCGAGACGTGGGCCGCGCAGATTCCCCTGGGGCGACTGGGTGTGCCGCACGATGTGGCATGGGCGGTTTGCTTTCTTGCGTCAGACGAAGCAGCGTATATTACGGGTCAGGTTTTGGCCGTGAACGGCGGGATGTACACGTAGGGGGTCAGACCCTTCTCAGAAAAGGGGTACGGCCCCTTTTTCCAGAGAATGCGAAAAAAGGGGCCGTACCCCTTTTTTGACAAGGTCAGGCCCCTTTTACCAGGAGGAACGAATGGCGGTTGCTGAAAAAGTGAAAAGTATCATCGTCGAGCAGCTCGGAGTGGATGAGGAAGAAGTGACTCCGGACGCCTCGTTTGTGGACGACCTGGGCGCCGACTCGCTGGACACGGTGGAACTGGTGATGGCCTTCGAGGAAGAGTTCGGTATCGAGATTCCCGATGAGGATGCCGAGAAGATCACCCGCGTCAAGGAAGCGATCGAGTACATCGATTCCCACGCCAAGGGCAAAAAATAGCTCCCGTGGACAACAGACGCGTCGTGGTCACCGGCATCGGCCTGGTGTCGCCGCTCGGGATCGGCACCGATCTGAACTGGGACGCCCTCATGGCGGGACAGAGCGGCATCGGCCCGATTACGCACTTCGACGCCACGGCGTTTTCCGCGCGGATTGCCGGCGAGGTGAAGGGCTTCGACCCGCTGCGGTGGGTCGAGAAGAAAGACGTCAAGAAGATGGACGTCTTCATCCAGTTTGCCCTTGCCGCGGCGCAGTTTGCGATGGATGATGCAAAACTGCCGATTACGGACGACAACGCGCCGCGTGTGGGCGTGTTCATGGGATCCGGCATCGGCGGATTCACCAGCATCGAGCGCGAGCACATCGCGCTGCTCAACGGCGGCCCCCGCAAGATCTCGCCCTTCTTCATTCCCGCGTCCATCATCAACCTGGCGGCCGGCCAGGTGTCCATCCGGTTCGGGGCCAAGGGCCCGAACCTGGCCACGTGCACCGCATGCTCGGCCTCGGCGCACGCCGTGGGAGATTCCTTCGAGATCATCAGACGCGGCGATGCGGACGCCATGATTGCGGGCGGCTCCGAAGCGGCCATCACGCCGATGAGCGTCGGTGGATTTGCGGCCATGCGCGCCCTGTCCACGCGCAACGATGAGCCGGGAAAAGCCTGCCGCCCATTCGACAAGAACCGCGAAGGCTTCATCATCGGCGAGGGTTCTGGAGTGGTCGTGCTCGAGGAGCGCGAATCCGCGCTCAAGCGCGGCGCGCGCATCTACGCCGAGGTGGTGGGCTACGGCATGTCGGGCGACGCGTATCACATCACGGCGCCCACTGAAGACGGGAGCGGCGCCGTCCGCGTGATGCAGGCTGCGCTCAAGAAGGCGGGCATCGCCGCCACGCAGGTGGACTATATCAACGCGCACGGCACGTCGACGCCGCACAACGATCGCATCGAGACCCTGGCGATCAAGCGGTTGTTCGGCGAGCATGCCTACAAGGTGGCGATTTCGTCGACCAAGTCGATGACCGGGCATCTGCTCGGCGCCGCCGGAGGACTGGAGGCCGGCATTACCGCGCTGGCCATGCACCGGCAGATCGCGCCTCCGACAGTCAACCTGGAAACCCCCGACCCCGACTGCGACCTCGACTATGTGCCCCTGAAGCCCCGCGAGATGAAAATGGAATACGCCCTGTCCAACTCGTTCGGCTTCGGAGGTACGAACGCCGCGCTCCTTTTCAGGCGCCATGTGGCCTGAGCGCGTCGCTGCATTGCAGATTGCAGAATGAGGATTGCAGATGGAGGCAATCGACAATCCGCAAGATCCGCAAATCTGAAATCTCTCATCACTCTGCAATCGCCAATCTACAATCTACAATGCTGATATGAGGATCCTCGTCTGTATCAAGCAGGTGCCCGTCAAGGAGTGGCAGCCCAGAGTGGATGACACCGGGCGCGGAATCCGCGAGCAGGACGCCAGCTTCGAGATGAACGAGCCGGACGCCTATGCGCTCGAGGAGGCGCTGCGGATCCGTGAGCAGCAGGGCGGTGATGTGGTGGTCTGCACGGCAGGTCCGGCACGCGCTGCGCAGGTGCTTCGGGAAGCGCTGGCGCGCGGCGCGGATCGCGCGGTGCACGTGCAGGACGATCGGCTGGCCGGAGCCGATGCCGCCGTGATTGCCGGCGTGCTGGCAGACGCGATCCGGGACGATGGCTTTGACCTGGTGCTGACGGGGCTGCAGTCCGACGATCAGGGCGCGGCGCAGACCGGCGTGATTCTGGCGGAGCGGCTCGGGCTGCCGCACGCCACCATCGTGATGGACGTGCAAGTCATTCCTTCGCCTGGCCCGGGGCAGGCTGCCTTGCGCGTGAAACGGGAGCTCGAGGCGGGCTGGTTTCAATGGGTGGCGATGCCGCTGCCCGCGCTGCTGACGATTCAGAGCGGCATCAACCAGCTGCGCTATGCGACGCTGAAGGGCATCATGGCCGCGAAAAAGAAGGAGATCCGGAAAGTGGCGCCCGCGGCGATGCCGCCGGCCTCAGTGCGCGTGCTTGGACTGGCCGTGCCGCGCAAGACGAAGCAGACACAGCTCATCGCCGGCGCGCCCGCGGAGGCTTCGCGGACGCTGGTCGACAAGCTGAAGAACGACGCGCGAGTGCTCGCATGATTCTCGTGGTGGCCGAACAGCATAACGGGACGCTCCATCGCGCGTCATGGGAGGCCCTGGCGGCGGCGCAGGCGTTTGCGGCGGGAGGGCCGGTAGAGGCCGCGGTCCTCGGGGCCGGTGCGGCCGGCGCGGCCGCCGCGATCAGCCGTGGGGCCGTCGCGAGCGTTCACGTGATCGAGCATGCTGCTCTGGAGGCATACACGCCGGACGGGTACGTCATCGCGCTCGAACAGGCCGTCGCGCAGTTGAAGCCGGAATATGTGTTCCTGCCGCACACGTATCAGACTCGTGATTTTGCCCCCAAGCTGGCGTCGCGGCTGGGGCGCGCGCTGATCACCGATTGCGTAGGTGTGAAGCGAACCGAAAGTGGCGCATCGTTCTACAGGCCGGTCTTCCAAGGCAAGCTGATCGCGGAAGTGTCGCCGGAAGGGGATCATCCGCATTTTGTCTCCGTCCAGATTGGCGCGTACCGCGGCGATGCGGCTGCGCGGGGGGCGGACGCCGCGCCCGTCAAGCCGCTCGGCGTGGTGATCGATCCGGCATCAGTGCGCGAGCGGCCCGAAGAGCCGTTTCAAGAGGCGCGGCAGGCAGTCGATCTGTCACAGGCCGAGAGAATTGTCGCCGTCGGGCGCGGCATCAAAGCGCAGGAGCACATTGCGCTGGCGGAGCGGCTGGCCTCCGCCCTGGGCGCTCAGTTGGCGGCCTCCCGGCCGATCTGCGACAGCGGCTGGCTGCCCATGGAGCGTCAGGTGGGAAGTTCGGGACAGACAGTGGCCCCAAAACTCTACGTGGCGCTCGGCATCTCCGGCGCCATTCAGCACGTCGTCGGGATGAAGGGCGCGCGGACGATTGTGGCGATCAACAAGGACGCCGACGCGCCCATTTTCGAGATTGCCGACTACGGCATCGTGGGGGATCTGTTCGACATCGTTCCTGCGCTGATCGTCGAACTGCAGAAGACCTGACGGTCAACCACAGAGGACACGTCCCTCCTCCGGGACCCCTGAGGTGTAAAGACAAGTATCATCGTGCCGTGAATGTCTGAGCGCGAACGTCTCGACGTCGACGTGCTGATCGTGGGGGGAGGGCCGGCGGGATTGTCGGCTGCGTTGCGGCTGGCGCAGCTGCAGAAGGCCGCCGGCCGACCGGTGGCCGTCGCGGTGCTGGAAAAATCCCGCGAACCCGGCGCGCACCTGCTGTCCGGCGCGGTGCTGGATCCGCGCGCCCTGGCCGAGCTGATTCCCGACTTCGAGTCGCGCGGGGCGCCGCTTGCCGCGCGTGTGCGTCACGATCGCGTTGTGTTCCTGACGCGCGGCGGCGCCATCACGTTTCCCTTCATCCCTCCGCCGCTCCGCAATCACGGCAACTACATCATCTCGGTTCAGCAGCTCGGCAAGTGGATGTCCGGGCTGGCGGAAGCCGAGGGCGTGGACGTGTTCTCCGGATTCGCGGCCACCGATCTGATCATGGACGGCGGCCGGGTAATTGGCGTGCGCACAGGCGATCGAGGCGTCGATCGGCAGGGGAGGCCAAAGCCGTCGTTCGAACCTGGGGTGGACATCCACGCCAAAGTGACGATTCTGGCCGATGGCGTGCGCGGCAACTTGACGAAGCAGTTGCTTCGCCGCGTCCCGCTGTCGGCCGGGCGGCAGCCGCAGGTCTATTCCCTCGGGATCAAGGAGCTCTGGGACGTTCCGGCGGGACGTATGGCTGGCGGAGCCGTTGTTCACACGATGGGCTACCCGCTTCCTCAGAAGGAATTCGGCGGCGGGTTCATTTATGCGCTCTCGGATACACGATTGTCCGTGGGGTTTGTCGCGGGCCTGGAGTACACCGATCCCACGTTCGATCCGCACGAGGCGTTTCAGAGATTCAAGCTGCATCCCTTCGTGAAAGGCCTGCTGCAGGGCGGGCAGATGATCCGGTACGGCGCCAAAGCCTTGCCGGAGAACGGATGGTGCGCGCTGCCAAGATGCTACGCGGACGGTGCGCTGCTGGCGGGCGACGCGGCCGGATTTCTGAATTCCATCAGGCTGAAGGGGATTCACCTGGCGATGAAGAGCGGGATGCTCGCGGCTGAAACGGCGTTCGACGCCGTGGTGGCGGGCGACGCGTCGGTGAAGACGCTGGGGCGATTTGAGGAGAAGGTTCGTCAGAGCTGGATTGCGACAGAGCTGAGGCCCGTACGGAGCGTGCATCAGTCCTTCAAATACGGGTTGTTCGCGGGCATGGCGTTTTCGGGACTTTCGCTGATCACCCGGGGATGGTGGATTCGGGATCCGATTCCCAGCGAGCCCGGCTATGAGCGAATGCACCGGATCGATCCTGCGCAACGCGGTCGATGGGACCCCATCAAGCCGGATCGCACGCTGACCTTCGACAAGGTGACCAACGTGCATTTCTCCGGCACGCGGCATGAAGAGGATCAGCCGTCACATCTGCTGGTGCAGACCGATGTCTGCCAGACGATTTGCGGACAGGAATACGGCCATCCGTGCACGCGATTCTGTCCCGCCAACGTCTACGAGATCGTGCCCGGCGCGGAAGGGGGCGTGCGCCTGCAGGTGAATGCCTCCAACTGCGTGCACTGCAAGACGTGCGACATTATGGACCCCTACCAGGTCATCACCTGGGTGCCGCCCGAAGGCGGGGGCGGGCCGCGGTATGAAGGGATGTAATTGCAGATTGCAGATTGCAGATTGGAGCGGCCTCACGGCCTGAGAGGTGGCGAGCTCGAGGTGGCAGGTCGCACGAAGTAGAAAGGCGTTGCGAACAAACGCCGGCGAGCGACCGGGAAATGCGCGGAGCAAGCCGGTGGCGGGTCGTGGGGCGGTTCGGTCACACGGCAGAGCCGTCGCACGAAGTAGAAAGGCGTTGCGAACAAACGCCGGCGAGCGACCGGGAAATGCGCGGAGCAAGCCGGTGGCAGGTCGTGGGGGTGGGGCCCCACGACAAATTAAATAATGTCTGACTGGAAACAATCGCCGTTCAAACGCGCTGAAGTCGCGGCTATTGCAGCCGCCGGCGTTCCGATGATTGCCGCGCTCGGCAGCTCGTTGAAGTGGCGCGTGGAAGGCGTGACTCATCTGGAGTTCCAGGGGGCCGGCCGCCGGCCCATCATGGCCTTCTGGCATGGCCGCGTGCTTACGGCCACCTACTACTTCCGCAACCGCTCCATCGTTGTGATGATCAGCGAGAACTTCGATGGCGAATGGATTGCGCGCATCATCGAGACCTTCGGGTACGGAACCTCGCGCGGCTCAACGTCCAGAGGCGGCCGGCGCGCGCTGTTGCAGCTCAAGCGACACATGGAGGAAGGGAAGCCGGCGGGCTTCGCCGTGGACGGCCCTCGCGGTCCTGCCCGGCAGGTGCAGCCCGGCGTGGTGTGGCTGGCAAAACTGACCGGCAATCCCGTGGTGCCATTCCACATGGAAGCCTCGAGTTTCTGGAGCCTGAACAGCTGGGATCGCACGCAGATTCCAAAGCCGTTCAGCACGGTCGCCCTTGCGGTGGGATCTCCAATCGACGTGCCCGCGGACGCCACGGAGGCGACGATTGAAGCCAAGCGCGTGGAAGTAGAAGAATCTCTGCTGACCCTAGAGCGCCGTGCAGCGGCCCTATTGAACCAACCCCGAACGCGGAATTCCTAATCCCCAACCCAATCCATGTCCTTGCTCGTAGTTTCGTCGCCGCGCTTCGCTGATCACCTCACGCCGCCTGGTCACCCTGAACGGATGGACCGCGCCGTTGTCATGCGCCAGGTGGCGGAAGAATGGGAGCAGCGCGGCGGGACCGTGACGGAACCGCGGGCGGCCACAACAGAAGAGCTGCTTCGCGTTCACACCGAGGATCACCTGGCCGTTATCGATCGCACGGCCGGCCGGGCCGTGTCGCTGGATCCCGATACCTTCACCTCGCCGGATTCGCGCGACGTGGCGCTGCTGGCTGCTGGTGCCGCGGTCGGTGGCGTGGACGCCATCCTCCAAACCGGCGTCACTCGTGTGTTCGCGCTGGTGAGACCTCCCGGGCATCACGCCGAGCGCGACCGGGCGATGGGATTCTGTCTGTTCAACAACGTGGCGGCTGCCGCGGCGCACGCCCTGTCGCTTGGTCTGGAGCGGGTCGTCGTGATGGACTACGACGTGCACCACGGCAACGGCACCCAGTGGATATTCTATGACGACCCGCGAGTCCTTTACATTTCCACGCACCAATTTCCGTTCTATCCGGGAACGGGCGCGGCCGAAGATGTGGGGCGCGGCAACGGCGCCGGCTACACGGTGAACGTGCCGCTGGAGGCGGGCGCTACGGATGGCGATTACGAGCACGTGTTCAACACGATCGTGATTCCGGTGATCGATCAGTTTCGTCCGGACTTGTTGCTCATTTCGGCGGGCTTCGACGCCCACGAGCTCGATCCGCTGGCGCGGATGCGGCTTTCCGTCAACGGGTACGCATCGCTGACCAGATCGCTGTGCGATGCGGCCGACAGGCATTGCGCCGGCCGCGTGCTGGCGGTCACCGAAGGCGGTTACCAGCTGGCAGCGCTCAAGTCGTGCGTCGAGTCAACGCTGAATGTACTGGCCGGCTTGCCCATACCTGCATCCGGCGAGCCGTCTCTTGACGCGACGGACCGTTCGCGCGCCGCCGTCACTGCCGTGCGCGCCGCCCAGTCGAAGTACTGGCGGATATAATGGTCGTTGGTCGTTAGTCGTTGGTCGTTAGTCGTTGGTCGTTAGTCGTTGATAGTACGTAGTGTCCGGCTTTAGCCGGACCTGATATGGACTACAAACCTCAAGCTTTAGACAAAAAATGGCAGGAACGGTGGACGAGCGCGCGGGCGTTCGAGGTCACTGAAGATCCGTCCAGGCCTAAGTTCTATTGCCTGGAGATGTTCGCCTACCCCTCCGGGCACGCGCACGTGGGTCACGTCCGGAACTACATCATCGGCGACGTCATGGCGCGGACCAAGCGCCTGCGCGGCTACAACGTGCTGCACCCGTTCGGATGGGATGCATTCGGCCTGCCCGCGGAAAACGCGGCGATCAAGAGCGGCATTCACCCCGAGCAATCGACGCTGGCGAACATTGCTCACATGAAAGGGCAGCTGCAGCGTCTCGGGATCAGCTACGCGTGGGAGCGCGAATTCGCCACCTGCGAGCCCACGTACTACAAGTGGAATCAGTGGCTGTTCATCAAGATGTACGAGCGCGGCCTGGCGTATCGCCGCCGGTCGTCGGTGAACTGGTGCGAGAAGGATCAGACGGTTCTGGCCAACGAGCAGGTCGTGGATGGAGGCTGCTGGCGCTGCGGCACGCCGGTGACGACCAAGAACCTGGAACAGTGGTTCTTCAAGATCACGCAATACGCCGACGACCTGCTGAAGGGCATCGAGGGGCTGGGCGAATGGCCCGAAAAAGTCCTGACGATGCAGACGAACTGGATTGGGAGGAGTGAAGGAACCCGGGTCCGGTTCGATGAGATTGAAGTGTTCACCACGCGGATCGACACGATCTTCGGGGCCACCTGCGTGTTCGTGGCTCCGGAGCATCCCATGGTGGAAAAGCTTGCAGGGGAGTCCGCGGATCCAGAGGGCTTTCGAAAGCGGGTGGCAGCCTTCCGCACCCAGGATCGCACTGCCCGCATGTCCGGGGAAATCGAGAAGGACGGATTTTTCACGGGTAAGACGGTCCGGAATCCGTTCACGAACGAGCAGGTGCCGGTGTGGGTGGCGAATTTCGTGCTGGGAGAGTACGGCACGGGCGCCGTCATGGCGGTTCCGGCACACGACCAGCGCGATTTCGAATTCGCCACCAAGTTCGGTCTGCCGATTAAGGTGGTCATTCATCCCGATCCGGACCTCGCTGCCTCATCGGGCACACCCGGGGAGGCCTTTGTTGACTATGGCAAGCTCGTGGACTCCGGAGCATTTACCGGCTTGAGCTCCAGGGCGGCGATCACCCGGATGGGCGAATGGGTGGAGCAGAACGGCCTGGGGCAGCGGTCGGTGCAATTCAGGCTGAAGGACTGGGGGATCTCGCGGCAGCGCTATTGGGGCACGCCGATTCCGATGATCTACTGCGCGAAGTGCGGCATTGTTCCCGTGCCGTACGAGCAGCTGCCGGTCGAGCTGCCGCAGGTCACCAACTTTACCGGCCGCGGCGATTCGCCGTTGGCACAGGTCTCCGAGTTTGTGAACGTGAGCTGCCCGGCATGCGGCGGGCCGGCGCGGCGCGAAACGGACACCATGGACACGTTCGTCGACTCGTCTTGGTACTTCTACCGGTTCTGCGATCCGAAGAACGCATCGCTGCCGTTCGATCCGGCCAGGGCGAAATACTGGATGCCGGTGGATTTTTACAGCGGCGGCGTGGAGCACGCGATTCTCCATCTGATTTATTCGCGCTTCTTCGCGCGCGTCTTTCGGGACCTCGGGATGGTGGAGGACGGCGAGCCGTTCAAGCATCTGTTGACGCAGGGGATGGTCCTGAAAGACGGCGCCGTCATGTCCAAGTCCAAGGGCAATGTCGTGGATCCGGACGACATGTTGAGCAAGTACGGCGCCGACGCCCTCCGGCTGTACGTGATGTTCGTCGCCCCGCCGGAGAAAGAAGTGGAATGGAGCGACGCCGGCCTGGAGGGGAGTTTCCGCTTCCTCGCCCGCGTCTGGCGCATCGTCGATCAGTACTGTGACCAGGTGAAGAATGCCGCCGTGGCGGCCGGTGCGGGGCTGACCGACGCAGAGCGGAAGCTGCGGCGGAAGACGCACGAGACCATTCGTCGTGTCACGGTGGACGTGGAACAGCGCATCCATCTGAACACCGCCGTTTCGGCCCTGATGGAGCTCGTGAATGAGCTCTATGCGTTCGAGCCTGGTGCGGTGCCGCGGCCGCCCGCGCTCTCCGTACTCCGTGAAGCGCTCGAAGCGCTCACCGTGATGCTGTCGCCGTTTTCGCCGCATACAGCGGAGGAGATGTGGAGCCGGCTGGGGCACTCGGACGGACTGGCGGCCGCTGCCTGGCCATCGTTCGACGAGCAGGTGGCGAAAGCCGAGGAAATTGTCGTGCCGGTCCAGGTGAACGGGAAGGTGCGCAGCCGTTTGACGCTGCCTGCGGAGACGTCCGAGACCGAGATGCGGGAGCGCGCGCTCGCGGATCCCGCCGTGAAGGCGCACACCGATGGCAAGACGATCAAGGCAGTGGTGGTGGCGAAAGGCAGGCTGATTAATGTCGTCGCTATCTGAACAGCGCACACGCAGCCGGGGTTCAGCCCGGTTGACGTGGCACGGGGCTCTGGCCCTGGCGTTGGTGCTGCTGACGTCCAATGGCTGCGGCTATGCCCTGGCGGGGCACGGATCGTTCCTGCCTGATTACATCAAACAGATCGGCATCCCGTCCTTTTCCAACCAGACATCGTATTTCGACATCGCGCAGATCCTGACGGATAAGGTTCGGACGGAGTTCATCGGGCGCGGGCACTACAAGATCGTGCCGGAGACGGCTGGCGCCGATGCCGTGCTGGCCGGCACCATCACGGGGATCTCGATCCTGCCCAGCGCCTTCGGCACGCAGCAGCAGGCGTCGCGGTACACCATCACCGTCACCGCCAACATCGAGCTGCGCGACTCCCGCGAAAACAAGGTGCTGTGGAACAACCCCGCAGTGATCGTCCGCGACGAAATCGACGCCACCGGTACGCTGTCGGGCGGACCTGGCGGCGCCGTGGATCCGACGGCGTTCTTCAACCAGCAAACGAGCGCCGTGACGCGCGTCAGCGATGAGTTCGCGCGCACCGTCGTCAGCGCCATTCTCGAAGCCTTCTGATTGCCAGCCATTTCTCAGGCCGACGTCCGTAAGCAGATTGCCGCCGGGCGCGTGGGCCCGCTTTACCTGATCGTCGGCGGAGACGAGGCCGGCAAGGTGTCGCTGGCCGGAGAGTTTCTGGAACTCGTGGAGCCGGAGCTTCGCGCCTTCAACCTCGATCGCCTCTACGGGGGTGAAACCACGGGCATGGCGGTGGTGGACGCCGCCCGCACGCTGCCGATGATGGTCCCGCGGCGCGTGGTCATGCTGCTGCATGCCGAGCGGTTGCTCGAGCCGAAGAAGGACAGCGAGGCAGCCGCCAGGGATCTGGACGCGCTGGAGGAATATATCAAGGCGCCGGTTGATACCTCGTGTCTGGTGATCGTGGGGAACCTGGACAAGCGGAAGAGGCTGGCGAAAGTGCTGCTCTCGAAGGCCGCCGTGGTGGAGTGCACCGGTCCCACGGATGTGGGTGAGGCGGCCAGATGGGTGAAGGATTGCGTGGCGCTTGGGGGGATGGCCATCGATGCGCGGGCCGCCCGGCTGGTGGCGGAGCGCGTGGGGCCGGACATCGCGCGGCTTCGGACCGATGTGGAGCGGCTCATGCTCTACGCGGCGGACGCGCAGACCATCACCGCAGAGCATGTGCTGGAAGTCGTGGGGCCGGCCACCTCGCAGGACAACTGGGCCGTCACCAACGCGATCGAGCGCGGCGCGGCCTCGGACGCGCTACGCGAGCTGGGGATGGCGATGGATGAGGGGGCTGTGCCCTACATGATCCTCGGCCAGCTGGCGTGGTTCGTCCGCACGAAGGTGCCCGCGCCAAGAGTGCCTGCCGCGGTTGAGGCCGTCTTCCGCACGGACCTGGCGATCAAGACCTCAGCGGGGGATCCCCGGACGCTGCTGGAGCGATTGGTGGTCGAATTATGTAGTCGTTAGTCGTTGGTCGTTGGTCGTTGGTCGTTGGTCGTTGGTCGTTGGTCGTTGGTCGTTGGTCGTTGGTCGTTGGTCGTTGGTCGTTGGTCATTGGTCATTGGTCATTGGTCATCTTTAGTCCGTCGGTGCTAGTTTGTCGCCGACCAGTGACTGACGCCTAACGACCAGTGACTAACGACTAACGACTAACGACTAACGACTAACGACCAACGACTAACGACCAACGACTATTTACTGACGCGCGCACTCAGCCGTGACTTGTATCGGCTGGCGGTGTTGCGGTGGATGACGCCCTTGGCGGCCATCTTGTCGATCACCGAGATGGCGGCGCTGAGCTGCTTTTTCACGGCGGTCTTGTCCTTGTCCGCGATGACGGTGCGAATCTGCTTCAGGGTGGTCCGCAGCTGGGACCGGAACTTACGGTTGCGCTCGCGGTGCACCAGGCTCTGCCGGTGCGCTTTGAGCGCGGATGCATGAGTAGCCACTAAGACAGTCCTCCCAAACGCACTATCTTAGCTGATTTTTGCTTTTTAACGGGCGATTTCCTGGTAGGCGCCGCTTGCGGGCTTCATGTTCGAAATATGGAGGACCGGAAGCCCGTCCACGATTTCAGTCCACTTGTACAACTTGGAGCCCGGCGTTCCAGGGCTTTTGCCCTGCAGAGCGGTGATGCGCCGCACGTAGTCCTGCGTTTCTTTATACGGCGGGATCTGGCTGCCATGGCGGTCGACGGCCAGCGGTCCCGCGTTATAGGCCGCCAGCGCCAGCTCCTCGTTGTTGTCGTAGCGGAGCAGCAGTTCCTTCAGATACTTCACGCCCGCGGGGATGTTCTCCGCCGGGTTGAACGCGTTCACGACGCCGAAGTGAGCCGCCGTGGCCGGCATCAGCTGCATCAGGCCCATGGCGCCCTTGGGCGACAGCGCCAGCGGATTGAAAGCCGATTCCACCTGGATAACCGCCCTCACCAGGTCCGCCCGGACGCCCTGTTCGCGGGAATGCTCCCAAATCAGGGGGTCGAAACGGGAGTTGACGCTCAGGAGCAAAGGCCCGCCGGGACGGGCGCTCGGAGGGGACACGATGGCCGTGCGGCGGACCCCGTCCATGGGGTCGTTCGACAGGACCAGGATGCCGTTTGCGTCCCGATGCGCATGGATCTGGGCCAGGGCAGGCCTCGGGACCCCCAGCGCGCACAACGCGAGCGCTCCGATTACAGTTATGTGTTTCAAAATTAACAACTTACCGGGGGAGCCATCATTTTACCCTCCCCACTATGGGGACGCAAACACGGCTCCTCCACGGTATCGGCGGGTGGGGGCGGGAGGTGTAGG
>JADMIO010703251.1_pt1 | contig 40806 bp, 33 predicted proteins | sample 8958161 | NCBI WGS metagenome assembly JADMIO01 (sample SAMN16585339, study PRJNA669376) | soil metagenome | isolation source: Crop rotation soil | place: USA: Cullars Rotation, Alabama | collected 2011
TTGCTGTCGTTACTGATGAAGCAGATAATTGCGATGGTGCTGTTACTGTTGCCTTTGTTTCTGATGATGTAACTTCTGCTTCCTGTGATGGTGCTTCTGTCACTGTTCACCGTACATATTCCGTGACTGACTGCTCAGGTAATTCGATCAATGTGGTTCAGACTATCAATGTTGACGACGTAACTAATCCGACTGCAAGCAACCCAGTTGCAGTCAATGTGGAGTGTTTCTCTGATATTCCTGCTCCAAACGTAGCTGTGGTAACTGACGAAGCGGATAATTGTGATGGTGCTGTTACTGTTGCCTTTGTTTCTGACGATGTAACCAGCGCTTCTTGCGATGGTGCTTCGGTAACTGTTCACCGTACTTATTCTGTGACGGATTGTTCAGGCAACTCTATCAACGTGGTTCAGGCTATTAACGTAGATGACGTAACTAATCCTACAGCTTCTAATCCTGCCGCAATCAATGTGGAGTGTTTCTCTGATATTCCGGCTCCGGACGTTGCTGTCGTTACTGATGAAGCAGATAACTGCGATGGTGCTGTTACTGTTGCCTTCGTTTCTGACGATATAACTTCTGCTTCCTGTGATGGTGCTTCTGTCACTGTTCACCGTACTTATTCGGTGACAGATTGCTCTGGTAACTCTATTAATGTTGTTCAAACGATTAACGTTGACGATATAACTAATCCTACAGCTTCCAACCCTGCTCCAATCAATGTGGAGTGTTTCTCTGATATTCCTGCTCCGAATGTAGCTGTCGTTACTGATGAAGCGGATAATTGCGATGGTGCTGTTACTGTTGCATTTGTTTCTGACGATGTAACTAGCGCTTCTTGCGATGGTGCCTCGGTTACTGTTCACCGTACATATTCCGTGACTGACTGCTCAGGTAATTCGATCAATGTGGTTCAGACTATCAATGTTGACGACGTAACTAATCCGACTGCAAGCAACCCAGTTGCAGTCAATGTAGAGTGTTTCTCTGATATTCCGGCTCCGGACGTTGCTGTCGTTACTGATGAAGCAGATAATTGCGATGGTGCTGTTACTGTTGCCTTCGTTTCTGATGATGTAACTTCTGCTTCTTGCGATGGTGCTTCTGTCACTGTTCATAGAACTTATTCTGTGACGGATTGCTCCGGTAACTCGATCAATGTGATTCAGACGATTAATGTTCATGACATAACGGCTCCGACATTTACTGCACCCGCGAATATTACTCTTTATAAGAATGCAAACTGCACGGTGAATGACGGACCAACCGGTTTAGCCGGCGACGTAACCAATGAAGCAGATAATTGCTCTACAGGATTAAATGCAACCTATACTGATGTCGTTGCCAATAACTGTGAAGGTACTTATACTATCACCCGCACATGGCATTTACAGGATTGCGCAGGCAATGCAGCTTCAGATCAAATTCAAACGATAACTGTATTGGATACAATCAGGCCTACGTTTACCCGTCCTGCAAATGCAACCATTTATACCGATGCTAACTGTAATTACAATGCATCGGTAAGTGTTACCGGAGATGTGTCGAATGAAGCAGACAATTGCTCTTCCGGTCTGAATGCCACATTCTCTGATGCAGTGGCAAACGGTTCATGCCAGGGAAGCAAGATTATTACCCGCACATGGTCATTAGTTGATCATTGCGGTAATGCTGCCGCTGACCAGGTTCAGACAATTACTGTGCTTGATACCATCAGGCCAACGTTTACCCGCCCTGCCGACATTACTATCTATGCTAATGCAAGCTGCGAATACAATGCATCTGTTTCTGCAACGGGAGATGTATCGAACGAAGCAGACAACTGCTCAACAGGTCTGAATGCAACGTTCACTGATGCAATTGCCAACGGCACTTGCCAGGGAAGCAAAGTAATTACCCGTACATGGCATTTAGTTGATAATTGCGGAAATGCCGCTGCCGACCAGGTTCAGACTATCTATGTAAATGATAACATCGCTCCGGTAATCACAAGCATTCCTGCCAATGCATCTGTCAATTGTTCATCAGATGTTCCTGCAGCGAATGATGCAGCCGTTGTCGCTTCAGATAATTGTTCTGCCGTGACGGTTACGCATAGCGATGTCATTACGGCTCAAACCTGTGCTCATCGTTATACTCTTACGCGTACATACAGGGCAACTGATGCATGTGGTAACTTCAGCCAACAGGCTCAGACAATTACTGTAAATGACAACATTGCTCCTGTCATCAGCAGCGTACCGGCTAACGTAACTGTAAGCTGTTCTGCCGATGTACCAGCTCCGAATTACGCAGCAGTTGCTGCAACGGATAATTGCTCCGGAACAATTACATATTCATCCACAGATGCCATCACGGCTCAAAGCTGCGCTAACAGGTATACGCTGACTCGCACTTATCGCGCAACGGATATCTGCGGCAACTACAGCACAAGGGCGCAGGCGATAACGGTATATGATAATATAGCTCCTGTTCTCAGCGGATGTCCTTCGAATATTGTTCTTAACGCATGTACTTCTGTTGCTACATGGACAGCTCCTACGGCTACCGATAATTGCAGCGGAACGGTTACCATAACACGTTCAGGTCCTGCTTCGGGTTCTACGTTTAACAATGGAACCACGACTACGATTACGTATACGGCAACGGATGTTTGCGGTAATTCTTCAAGCTGCTCATTCACCGTTACCCGTGTTGCTACGTTGACAGCCAATGCAGGCCAGAATGAGACGACTTATTACGGATATTCTGCCGACCAATCAATAACGCATACAGTAAGCGGAGTCAGCGGCGGGGTTCCTCCATATACCTATACGTGGACAATGGATCGTCCTCTGTTGTGTAACCAGGTTAACTCAGCAGGTGATGAAACATTCTCAAGCGGTTCCTGCACATTCAACAGTTGTCCTGCCTCTCCGCTGAATTATACAATGACGTCTCCTCCATCCTGCACAGGCAGCCCGACAGTGACGGTTACGCTGATGGATACTGCCGTAATAACAGTAATTGTTAAGGATGCAAACGGATGTAATGTCAGCAGCAGCTTCACTGTTTTCTCAGAAGATGCAAGATGCTTTGCAGGAAATTCAGGAGTCACTAAGGTGACCATTTGTCACCGTAACGGAAATAACTGGTCACAGCTTTGCGTTGATGAATCAGCGGTAGCCGCACATCTTGCACACGGAGATTATGTTGGTAAATGCGGAACTCCTCACAGAGATGATGAGACGGTTGCAGAAGGAAAAAATACTCCTTACATAACTGCCTATCCGAATCCGTTCACCAGCACGACAACTATTGCGTTCAGCGTACCAACAGACGGCAATGTGGAACTGACTGTATATGATACGTACGGCAAGATTATAGAAACGCCGTTCAACGGAAATGCACAGTCAGGCACTTTATACAAGGTAGAATTTAACGGTGCATCTCATGCTTCCGGTATATACTTCTACAGTATTAAATCGGAGAAGATGAATGAGGTGCGCAAACTTCAGCTAATAAAATAATTCATTATAAATAATGATGGAAAGGGTGTTCTGCCATAGGTAGAGCGCCCTTTTCTTATTTGGTAGCTTATTGATAAATAAATCGATGAAATTTAAGATGCAAGAACTTTCTTTTCTTTTTAAACAAAAGGTTTTGTGGATTCTTCAAGACCTCTTGTAATTTCTTCAAAGGCCTTCGAAATTTCTACGAAGGGTTTCGAAATTTCTGCGAAGGGCTTCGAAATTTCTGCAAAGGGCTTCGTAATTTTTGCGAAGGGTCTCGAAATTTTGTCGAAGGGTTTTGCAATTTCTTCAAAGCCCTTCGAAATTTTTGCAAAGGGCTTCGAAATTTCTGCAAACGCTATTTTTACATTATTTTGAGGCTTTTGCGCTCTTTGACATATACTTTGTGCTGCTTTAAGGTTTTCACATGAAAGTGCTTAACAACTCAAAACCTCAAACTTCAAACCCTAAACCGATTCAATACCTTTGCACCCCTTATGCTTCAGATTCAGACAATCCGCGAAAAGAAAGATTTTGTTGTTGAACGCCTTGCCGTCAAAAATTTCAAGGCCGACGGACTTATTGACCAGATTTTAGGTATTGACGAAAATCGCCGCAATACGCAGCGTGAGCTCGACACTCTATTAAATGAGGCAAACCTGGTTGCCAAACAGGTAGGCGAAATGATGCGCAGCGGCAAAAAAGCCGAGGCTGAGGAATTGAAAAACAAGAGCGGTGCTCTGAAAGAATCTTCGAAGCAGCTAAATGAGAAGCTTGCACAGCTTGAAAAGCAGCAGCATGATTTGCTGGTTCAGCTTCCTAATCTTCCCGGAGAAAAAGTGCCTAAAGGAAAAACGCCGGAGGACAATGAAGTGGTCCATACAGAAGGTAAAATGCCTCAACTGTCTGCCGGTGCCAAACCACACTGGGAACTTGCTGCGCAATATGACATCATCGACTTCGAACTGGGCGTAAAGCTTACCGGTGCCGGTTTTCCTGTTTACAAGGGGAAAGGCGCAAGGCTTCAACGCGCTCTCATCAATTTTTTTCTTGACCGGGCAACAGGCCATGGATATAAAGAAATACAGCCTCCCATTTTAGTGAATGAAGATTCCGGTTTCGGAACAGGCCAATTGCCCGACAAAGAAGGACAGATGTATCATGTCGGACTTGATAATCTTTACCTGATTCCGACGGCTGAAGTGCCTGTAACCAATATTTACCGCGATGTCATCGTTAAGGAAAGTGATTTCCCGATAAGGATGTGCGGCTATACTCCATGCTTTCGCAGAGAGGCGGGCAGCTACGGCAAAGATGTGCGCGGGTTGAACCGTTTGCATCAGTTCGATAAAGTGGAGATTGTACAGATAGTGCATCCCGATAAATCATATGAAGTATTGGAAGAGATGAAAGAGTATGTAGCTACTTTGCTTCGCGCGCTGGAACTTCCGTTCCGCATTCTGCGCCTTTGCGGCGGTGACATGAGCTTTGCCTCTGCCCTTACTTACGACTTTGAAGTTTTTTCTGCCGCTCAGCAAAAATGGCTTGAGGTCAGCAGCGTGTCAAACTTCGAATCGTTTCAAAGCAACCGCATGAAGCTTCGTTTTAAAGACAGTAGCGGCAAAAATCAATTGGCACATACTTTGAATGGAAGCGCATTGGCTTTACCCCGCATCGTGGCCTCTTTATTAGAAAACAATCAAGCCGAAAAGGGCATAACAATCCCTGATGCTTTACGTTCTTATACAGGATTTGATTCTATATAGATGTTTAAATCAATAAATCAGGATACGCACAGCAACAAACCTTCAAGAGAGAAATTTCTTGTCAGCACTGTTGTCATTCTTACCATCCTGATAAATATGGTACTGGTTCTGTCTGCTTTTTCGCAGTCATCAGGCGACCGCATCCTTGCAGACCAGTATTTCAATAACGGTGAATTTGATAAGGCAGCCGTTCTCTATGACAAGCTGTATGACAAGGAACCTTTCGCCATTTACCCGAATTACCTGCGCACACTTTTAAATCTGAAAGATTATACGGAAGCCGAAAAAGTAGTGAAGAAGATAATTAAGCGGGCATCTTCAAACAACAATCCTCAGTCTGCATTTTCTTTCCAGGTAGATTTAGGTTTTGTTTATCAGTCAACCGGCGATGATGGAAAGGCAAAACAAACGTATGACAAGCTTGTAAAATCTCTGCAACCCGATCAAAGTCAAATTATCACTCTTGCCAGCGCTTTTTACTCTCACCAGAATTGGGATTATGCTCTTGCTACTTATACGGAAGGCAAACGCCTTCTTCGCGGCTATTATTCTTTCTTCTTCGAAACGGCTGAGATTTATTTTCAGAAGCAGGATTACCCGAAGATGATTGAAGAATATCTGGGCGCAGTAGAAGAAAACGTTTCCTACCAGCAAAACGTACAGAACATATTGCAGTCGCGTTTAGGCAACGATCCTGACGGAACACGCAATAATGCTTTACGCCAGGCTTTGCTTCGCCGCATCCAGCGAAGCTCAGACCAAACTGTTTTTTCCGAGATGCTGATTTGGTTCTTTGTTCAGCAAAAAGATTTTGAATCCGCATTTATACAAGCCAAGGCATTGGATAAAAGACAGCGTGAAGACGGCAGCCGCATTATGTCCCTTGCAAGCCTGGCTGCTACCAATCTGCAATATGAAACAGCTATTAAGTCTTATCAATATGTAGTTGACAAGGGCGCTGATAATGTCAATTACATTCCGGCAAGGATGGAACTGCTAAATACGCAGAATAAAAAAATCACGGAGAACAATACATATACAAAGGAAGACCTTGCGAAGCTTGAACGTGATTATGTCGCAACGCTGAATGAACTTGGCAGGAATTCAACAACGGCTCCGCTTATCCGCGGCCTTGCCCATCTTGAAACGTTTTATCTCGACAGACCCGATACATCTATTTCCCTTCTTGAAGAAGCGATTTCCTATCCGGGGCTTCGTGTTTTAACCCAGGCCGAATGCAAGCTTGAGCTTGGCGATGCGTATTTATTTACCGGCAATGTATGGGACAGTGATTTGCTGTATGCCCAGGTAGATAAATCATTTAAGAACGATCCGATAGGGCAGGAAGCCAAATTCCGCCGTGCCCGCCTTGATTATTACAGAGGCAATTTCAGCTGGTCGCAGGCGCAGCTAGACGTATTAAAGAGTGCCACATCTCAACTCATTGCCAACGATGCCCTTTCTCTTTCTCTCTTAATTCAAGACAATATTGATACTGATTCTACTTCGTATGAACTGCTTCTCTATTCTGCCGCCGATTTATTAAGCTATCGTAATAAAAATGACGAGGCATTGCTCTTACTCGATTCGCTTCAGGCTAAATGGCCTACACATGGTATCATCCCTTTTGCCATTTATAAGAAAGCAATGATTTACGATGCAAAAAGAAACTTCGCATTGGAAGACTCTTTGCTGAGAGAGGTTGCTGACAACTATGCTGACGGCGTACTTGCCGATGATGCACTTTATAAAAGAGGATTGCTTTACGAAGAAAAGCTTAACAATAAAGAGAAAGCAAAGGAATTGTATGAGGTATTGCTCACAAAATACCCGGGAAGTCTTTTTGCAGTTGATGCAAGAAAACGATTCCGCGCTCTTCGGGGCGATGTGCTTAATTAACCTTCTCGCCAACAGAAATGATAATCTATAACGTAACGGTCAATATAGACAGCTCCGTGCACGAGGAATGGCTGCAGTGGATGAAAGAAGTGCACATACCGGATGTAATGAATACGGGAATGTTTCTTGAGAACAGGCTATTGCGCGTTCTCGGAGATGAAGATTCAGGAGGAGCAACGTATTCTTTTCAATATACATGCAAAAGCATGAATGAATTCAGACAGTACGAAGAACTGTTTGCCCCAGCATTAAGAGCTGAAGTCAATGAAAAATATAAGGATAAGTTTGTGGCATTTCGCACGCTGCTTGAAGTGGTGAAGTAATGCGCATGAGCAAATTCTTATTCTCCGTCCTGCTACTCTTGCCCACCCTGATATTTTCACAGATTGATAAAGAAAGGGCAGCGGTATCCGCCATGTTGTCTGCCTGTGAAAAGATGCAGGGAGCAAAATACACTGTCACAACAACAGAGCGGAAAAAGAATGGAAGTACTTCCGTCAAAAAACTCCAGGTCAAAATAAAAACACATCCGAGGCAGATTTATCTTTACTGCATTCAGCCCGATTCCGGTGCAGAGGTGCTGTGGAAACCTGCAGAAATGGGTAACGAAGCGCTCGTCAATCCGAATGGATTTCCCTATGTCAATCTAAAGTTAAACTTATACAACGCAAATCTCCGCAAAGACGACCATCATACTATAAAGGAGTTAGGATTTGATTTCATCCGTTCAATGGTAGCAAACATCAGCAACAAGCTTGGCGATAAGTTCTATTCTTATTTAAGCATTGCAGATACAATTCAGAAAGACGGAAGGAAACTGGCCCTTATTGTCTTCGACTATAGCGATTTTGCCTACGTTCCTTACACGGTGAAAGAAGATGAGAATGTAACATCTATTGCCATACTGAATAACCTGAATGAATACATGATTGTCAGTGCCAATAAGAAAGTGAAGGACTTTCATGATGTGAAGGAAGGTCAGCAGATTCTAATTCCGAACTGCTTCGGAAAGAAAATAGTTTTCGGAATAGATGTGGAGACGAAACTTCCTTTTCTACAGGAAGTGTATGACGAAAAGGGACTGTTCGAAAAATATGAGCTGAAGAATTTTATTCTTAATCCTAAGTTCGCAGAAGATGAGTTCAGGGAGGATTTTAAGGATTATCATTTTTGATTTTCTTTCATGCAATCCATAACAGCAAAAAAACATTTAGGGCAACACTTTCTGAAAAACGAAGACATTGCAAAGAGTATTGTTGATTCCCTGAATCCAAACGGCAGGTATAAAGAGGTCTTGGAAATTGGACCGGGCATGGGAGTGCTTTCAAAATACCTGTTTGAAAAATCTGAATACCATACTACGCTCATTGAAATTGACAAGGAAGCTATTTCCTACCTAAGGAAGTATTACCCCGAAAGAAAATCTCAGCTTGTCGAAGGCGATTTCCTCTCTCTAAACCTGAAAGAACTATTCAAAAATCCATTTGCAGTTATTGGCAACTTCCCATACAATATTTCCACTCAGATATTGTTTACGTTACTTGAGAACAAAGAAATAGTTCCTGAGTGTGTTGGAATGTTTCAGAAGGAAGTTGCCGAGCGCATTGCATCTGGACCTGGTAATAAGGAATATGGCATTCTCAGCGTGCTGATGCAGGCTTATTACGACGTGGAGTTGTTGTTTGTCTTAAACCAGGAAGACTTCTCCCCTCCTCCGAAAGTTAAATCGGCTGTTTTACGTTTTGAACGAAAGGAGAACTTTCAACTAGGAGCTGAAGAGAAAGCATTCTTCAGAACGGTAAAGACAGCCTTCAACCAAAGAAGGAAAACTCTTAGAAACGCCCTGTCTTCGCTGATTAACAAAAATGCAATAGCTTCGATTCCTTATTTAGACAAAAGAGCCGAGACACTTGGCTGGCAGCAGTTTGTCGAATTGACTAACAGCATTGCCGAAGCTCATAAGCCCAAATGAAAATACTTTTCATTGATACTGTTCATCCTTTGCTGACTGAGCTTCTGCAAAAAGAAGGTCATGAATGTATTGATGGTTCCAAGCTTCCTTTTGATGAGCTTAAAAAAGTATTGCCGCAATATGAAGGAACCGTTATTCGCTCCCGTTTTATTTTCAATAAAGAATTGCTTGACTACGGCACCAACCTGAAGTTTATTGCCCGTGCCGGAGCAGGAATGGAAAATATTGACATCGCTTATGCAGCTCAAAAAGGAATCGCATGCATTAATTCACCTGAGGGCAACCGTGATGCCGTAGGCGAACAGGCTGTTGCAATGCTGCTGGCATTATTTAATAATCTACTGAGAGCTGATAAAGAAGTCCGGGAAGGAAAATGGATTCGCGAAGGCAATCGCGGCGTTGAACTTCAGGGAAAAACTGTTGGACTTATGGGATATGGCAATACAGGCAGTGTCTTCGTAAAAAAGCTTTTAGGATTTGAATGCAATGTTCTTGCTTACGATAAATACAAGAAAGGATTCGGCAATGCTTTTGTGAAGGAAATTTCGATGCAGGAGATATTCGACAAAGCCGACATACTTAGCCTACACATTCCCCTGACCGCTGAAACTGAATACTTAGTCAATGATGCTTTTATTAAAAGCTTCAAAAAGAATATCTATTTAATAAACACTTCCCGCGGACGGTGCGTTAAGACTGACGATTTAGTTGCCAATCTTGAATCAGGGAAAATCCTGGGTGCTTGTCTTGATGTAAACGAATATGAAGACTCTTCTTTTGAAAGCTCAAAGACTGATGGAATGCAATCAGAGTCGTGGAAATATTTAGTTGGTTCAGATCAAGTCATTCTTACTCCTCATATTGCAGGTTGGACACATGAGTCCAATGAAAAAATGGCTCGTGTACTTTTTGAAAAGATCAAAAAGCAATTTTCATAGCGCGATAAAAGCCCAATTAATCTTCTTTTAAAACGATTTGTGCAGTGTGACGCGTGCGCTGCTCAATTAAAACGGTTTTCTCCTTCGTTAAAGAGTCAATAGTGCCTTCGTTGTAATGACGAACCGTTACAAGACGAAGCTTGTCATTATAAAGAACCTTGAAATCCTTTTTAAGGTCGGCTATAAGCCCAGGCATTTTAAATTCATCGTTATCTGAGCAAGCTGAAAAGCTGATAGCTGAATTCTGAGTCAAATTCATTTTCACTTTATGCTCGGCGAAGAGTTTAAAAATCTGGCTTAAGTGATCTTCAGCAATGAAAGAAAAGTCAGTAGCAGAGATTGAAAGAAGTATCTGATCAGTTTTAAATATAAAAGACGGAACGAGAGGCTTTGTTTCGGAATAATTAGCAATGCGCGTACCTTCTTCTTTAGGCTTTGTGAACGAACGAACTCTAAGTGGAATCTGTTTATTCTCTAAAGGCTTTATTGTCTTCGGGTGAATAACACTTGCACCATAGTAAGTCAACTCGATTGCATCGAGATAGCTTATTTCATCCAGCTTAACAGCATCAGGATAATACTTCGGATCCGCACTCAATACGCCAGGCACATCTTTCCAAACGCTCATCTCTTCTGCATTCAGCGAATAGGAGAAAATAGCGGCTGTATAATCAGAACCTTCCCTGCCAAGAGTAGTTGTAAAGTTCTCAGAGGTAGCACCGATAAAACCTTGTGTGATAACAACAGAATGAGTCTTCTGAAGTTCGCTAATGCGCTTCGTGATTAATTTCTCAGTAAGGCTCCAATCTACTTTCGCATCTCTGTATGTATTGTCAGTGATGACAACATCACGTGCATCCAACCAATGGTTTTTCAAACCATTTTGATTCAGATACTCAGAGATAATTTTCGTTGACAGAAGTTCTCCATGCGAAACGATCTGGTCGTAAATAAAACCGTATTCTTTAGAAGGCTCTTCCTCGAGTATCCAATCCAGCTCAACAAAAGCGTTATGAATTATCTGAAAGATTGCATGGCTACTATTAAACCCGAGATCATTGGCGATCTTAATATGGAAGTCTTTAACAACATCAACATGCTTCCTTAAATCTGTCTCCTTATTCCAATACGCACGAACAACCTTTTCCAAAGCATTTGTTGTTTTATCCATTGCTGAGATAACCACTACAAGTTTTTCATTGGAAAATGAAGAAAGAATGCTTGCAACATTTTTCACCGCATCAGCATTTTTCACAGAAGCCCCTCCGAATTTGAATACTTTCATTGGTTATGCTTTAAAATGTTTAATTCCCTTCTCAAGCATCTTACAATCCCACCATTGCTCTTCTATAGTTGCATTCATCTTCTTATAAAATTCAATCGCAGGAGTATTCCAATCAAGAACCTGCCAATGAACCTGCTTAGCATTTATTCTTTTTGCCTCTGCCATAAAAGCATTGAAGAGCTTCTGCCCTATTCCTTTGCCACGCATTTTTTCTGTCACCATCAGGTCGTCGAGGTAAAGTCCTCTGCCAACCCATGTTGAATACTTGACAAAGTAAACTGCAATACCTACAATCTTTTCATCGACAACAGCAACCTGAAAGTCAAAGACAGGATTGGGACCAAAGCAATCTTCTTCCATTGCCTTCACAGTATTGGTAACTGCATCAGGAGCCTTTTCAAACCCTGCCAGTTCATGTATTAGCTTCAGCACATAGGGCAGATCTTCTTTTCGGCCTTTGCGGATTTCTATATTCATCTAATAAAGCTCTCTTACTTTAATTGTATGCTTTACGTTTTTCAGTTCGGCTAAAATCTTTGAAGAAGATTTTTTCTCGACATCCAGCACAACATAACCGATTTGATTGTTCGTCTTCAGGTATTGTCCAAGAATATTAACCTTCAGCTTCGACATGATGCCGTTAATCTCTCCAAGCACTCCCGGCACGTTCTTATGAATATGCAGCACACGATGTGCATCCTGCTGAACAGGCAGGCTCAAAGGCGGAACAGACAATGAACCCATACTTGAACCTGTTTCTAAAAACTGCAGGAGCTTGAGCGCGACATCAACACCGATGTTCTCCTGCGCTTCGACTGTAGAACCACCGATATGAGGAGTAAGAATAACGTTTGGCATATTCTGCAGCGCAGAAGTGAATTTATCCTTTGTGCTTTGCGGCTCATTAGGAAATACATCGACTGCAAGACCATTGAGATTCTTCTTTTCAATAGCCTTCTTTGCCGCTTTGATATCAAGAACATCTCCCCTGCTGTAGTTAATCAGCACAGAACCCCTTTTCATTTTTCCAATACGTGCCTCATTCATGAGGTTTTTTGTAGCAGATGAACCGGGAACATGTACTGTTACAATGTCTGATTTGCTAAGCAATTCATCCAGTGTCTTTGCGGGAGTGGCGTTTCCAAGAGCCAATTTTTGCTCGATGTCGTAGAAATACACATTCATTCCCATGCTTTCAGCAAGAATTGAAACCTGTGAACCGATGTGGCCATAACCAATAATGCCGAGCACCTTTCCACGCACTTCGTAGCAGTGGCTGCTGCTCTTCATCCATTCACCCTTGTGCGCAGCATCATTCTTTTCAGCAAGACGGCGCATCAAGTTTATGCAGTTGGCAATGACAATCTCTGCAACTGAACGGGTGTTTGAATATGGTGAATTGAAAACAGCAATCCCATGCTCTGTGGCAGTATTTATATCAACCTGATTTGTACCAATACAAAAGGCGCCTGCAGCAATCAGCTTATGCGCATTATCCAAAACATTCTTCGTAAGCTGAGTCTTCGAACGAATACCGAGCAAATGAACGTCGGCAATTTTCATTGCAAGCTCTTTTTCAGAAACAGAACCAGCAATGGATTCAATATTGGAATACCCATTTCCCTTGAAAATCATCTCTGCTGACGGATGAATGCCTTCAAGAAAAAGGATTTTGATTTTATCTTTAGGATAGCTCGTTTTGCTCATAGAAAAGGTGTCAAAAATATCATAAATAATCAAGGCTATTTCCCGATATTTGCCCTCGGTACAGAAATAAATCATCTGAAATGAAGAAAGTAACCACGCTTGGACAATTCATTATTGAACGACAGGCTGATTTTCCATACGCAAAGGGAGAACTATCCAGGCTATTAAGAGATATCGGTATTGCGGCAAAGATTGTAAACCGCGAAGTAAATAAGGCAGGCCTTGTCGACATTCTCGGTGATAACGAAACAGTGAACATTCAGGGCGAAGGGCAGCAAAAGCTTGATGTTTATGCAAACGAGCAGTTTATTGCTGCACTAAGCGCCGGCGGCGAAACATGCGCCGTTGCTTCGGAAGAAGAAGAAGGACTCATTCATATAGATAATAAGGTGTCGAAGAATGCAAAGTATATCGTCTGCTTCGACCCCTTAGATGGTTCATCAAATATAGACGTAAACGTTTCCATTGGTTCTATTTTTTCGATTTATCGCCGCACTTCTTTCAGTGGTGCTGTGAATGAAAAAGATTATTTCCAGAGAGGCATCGACCAGGTAGCGGCCGGTTATATTATCTACGGCTCTTCTACCATGCTTGTTTATACTACGGGTAAAGGCGTGAACGGCTTTACTCTCGACCCAAGCATCGGTGAATTCTGCCTTTCTCATCCTGACATGAAATGTCCGAAGGCGGGTAAGATTTATTCCATCAACGAAGGTAACTATGTACACTTCCCTGACGGTGTAAAACAATACATCAAATACTGCCAGGCAGAGGACAGACCTACTGCAAGGCCCTATTCATCGCGTTATATTGGCTCCCTTGTGGCCGACTTCCACCGCAACCTATTAAAGGGTGGAATTTTTATTTATCCCTCTACCTTAAAATCTCCAAAGGGAAAACTTCGCCTGCTTTACGAGTGTAATCCGCTTGCATTTATCATCGAGCAGGCAGGCGGCAAGGCCACAGATGGCTTCCATCGAATTCTCGACATACAACCTACTTCCCTTCACCAGCGCACTCCCCTTTTCATTGGTTCTGCCGACATGGTGACTATGGCAACTGAGTTTATGGCTAAGCATTCGCCTGTAGAAGTGTTGAGCTAATTCGATATTTTTCATTCTGTTTTCATAAACAATCTGCGTTTCACAGCGTTTTTATACCTCTTTGATTAATTCCAGCCATTTATTATTTTCTTTGCAGAATGAGTGGAATAGTCTTTGTAAATAGAGCTGCAGATAAAAGCTCACATAAAAAAAGCTTTTCTAAAATGAAACGTATTATAACTATTGCATTCCTTTTTATCGGTTTTGTCGCACACTCCTCGGATGCACAAAAATCCTTACGATCTGTTCCCAATCAAGCTTTTAAACCGGGCGAAATCCTAAAATTCCGTCTTCACTATGGAATTATCAGTGCAGGAGAGGCTACGCTTGAAGTAAAGCCTGACGGTAAAAATGTAGGTGGCCGCGATTGTTATCATGTAGTTGGCACTGGGGAATCCGTAGGGGCTTTTAACTGGTTCTTTAAAGTACGCGATCGCTATGAAAGCGTAATCGACAAGACTTCTCTAGTTCCCTGGATGTTTATCCGGAGGGTAGATGAAGGCGGCTTCATTATCAATGAAAACGTAAGCTTTAATCATTATAAGAATACGGCATCCAGCAACGGCACGCGCAATAAAAAAGACATTAGCCGTGGCATTGACAGTCTTCCTGATGGTATCCAGGATATGGTTTCCGCATTCTACTATGCCCGAACCATTGACTTCGGAAATGTGAAAGAAGGAGATGTATTTCCGATAAATGGTTTAATCGACAATGAAGTTGTGCCTCTTAACATCCGTTTTATCGGCCGCGATGAAGTGGAAACAAAAAAAGGCACATTTAAATGTCTTAAATTCCGTCCTATGCTTCAGGAAGGACGCGTCTTCAAGGACAATGAAGACATGACAGTATGGGTGAGCGATGACAAAAACCATCTTCCTGTTCGTGTGCAAACAGATGTCTTGGTTGGCTCAATAAAAATGGACTTGGTAGATTATGAAAATCTAGCCAATCCACCAGCCCTCGTAAAGAAGTAACCTTCCTAACTTATATCATATTCCAGTAAACCTCAATTCGTACTTTCGTGACGAATTCAAAGTTTACTATGGATATTACTCCTGAAATTTCCGATCGGCTAAACAAGCTCAATGATAAGTATGTCGGCATGGGACAAAGCATGCTCAATTATCTTGACGGGCTTCTTCTTTCTAATTATTTAACCTATTGGGATTATACGCATGTAGACACCTTACTGTCTCTTCAAAATCCTAAAACAGATTTTCCTGACGAAGTTGTCTTTATCATTTATCACCAGGTAACGGAATTGCATTTCAAGCTTGCTCTGAGGGAATATGAGCAAATTGGACATAACGGCCGCAACGTTCTGCCCAATGGTCATGATGCAGGATGGAAAGAAAATCTTGAAGTGAAATTCTTTATTGAAAGATTAAAGAGAATTAATCGCTACTTCGAAGCTCTTACAAAGTCATTTGACATCATGGTAGAAGGAATGGAGCGCGAACAGTTTCTTTCTTTCCGTATGGCTCTTCTTCCTGCGAGCGGATTTCAAAGCGCGCAGTATCGTATGATTGAAATCTGCTCGACAGATTTTCTACAGCTAGTTGATAAAGATGTGCGCAAAAATTACATTGGAAAGAATGCTTCAATAGAAGATCTATACGAACATATTTACTGGAAGCAGGGAGCTACAGAACTTTCTTCAGGAAAGAAAACCCTTACTCTTGAACAGTTTGAGAAAAAATACGGAGAAGCATTTATTGCCACGGCTAAGGAATACATGGATAAAAACCTTTGGGCAAAGTATAAATCTTTGTCTCACGATGAGCAGAAAAATCCTGAATTGATAAGTGAACTTCGGACACTCGATTTAAATGTAAATGTAAACTGGCCATTGGTGCATTATAAATCGGCTGTTCGATACCTGCACCAGGATGAATCAAGCATAGCTGCAACAGGCGGCACCAATTGGCAGAAATACTTACCACCACGTTTTCAGAAAAGAATTTTCTACCCTGAACTATGGAGCGAAGAAGAGAAAGAAAATTGGGGAAAAGAGTGGGTGAAGAAAATGATTAACGGAAAGAAACACTAAGCTTCAACCCAATCACCATGCTGCTTGATCAAGTCAATCAATGCATCCACGGCATGCTCTGAATTGATGTTGCGCTGTACGACTTCCTTGCCTTTGTAAAGCGTAATCTTTCCGACTCCCGTACCTACGTAGCCATAGTCTGCATCTGCCATTTCGCCCGGGCCATTCACAATACATCCCATTATGCCGATTTTCACTCCTTTCAGGTGCGAAGTGCGTGAGCGAATTTTTGCGGTCGTTTCCTGTAAATCAAAAAGAGTACGTCCGCAGCTTGGACAGCTTATGTATTCTGTTTTGGAGATTCGAGTGCGTGTTGCCTGCAGTATTCCGAAGGAAAGAGAGTTGAAAGACTTTTGAGCTTTATTGTTGATTTGTTGGTCGCACATAATAAATACGCCATCTCCAAAGCCATCAATCAATAACGCACCGATATCTGTTGCAGCATAGAGTTGAAGTCGCTCTTCACTTATTCCGGGATAATTTTTTTCTATGATAACCGGAATTGAAGAATTTATTTGCATCAGCTCAATGAACATACGTCTTTGTTCTACCATTCCATGCTCATTATCTGTTTGGATAATCAGAACAACATTCTCCAAAGATGATGCATTGGCATTCAGCGAGGTCAAATCGGCTGCATTAACAACAACAAAGTTTAGAGAATCGGATTTTATCTCTGCTCTTATAAAATCTTCAAGAATAAATAAAGGATAATGCCTTTCTTTCTTAGGATGTCCCTTCCACTCATTGTAATCGACAATTATTCCAAGAGTACCAGGAATTTTAAAATCAATTACGCCTTTTGAATAGATAAAATCGCAAGCCTGGTCAGACAAATTCCACTTGTCGAGCTTTTCAGAATAATTGTAACCAACAGGCAACAGGTCCGCGTGAGTTATTTTCTCATAATTCGAAAAGTCCATAACGACTCTTGGGACATTATGTCCTCCGATGTTTAATACTTCCGAGGTTTTTCTTCTTTTGTGTTCGAAAGGAGAATATGGAATATCATTTATGGGAACTATGGCGCTTTGAGCTTGTTTCCTGTTTGAATACCTGTCAACAAGCTTTCGTGCAACAGGAATTTCAGACTCCGGCTCCTCTGTAAGAGAAACCCGAACCGTATCCCCTATTCCATCTTCAAGCAAGGTCCCGATGCCAACAGCAGATTTAATTCTGCCGTCCTCTCCATCTCCTGCTTCGGTAACGCCGAGGTGCAAAGGATAATTCATTCCTTCTGCTTCCATCTTATTTATAAGAAGCCTGTATGCCTGAACCATTACTTGAGGATTACTCGACTTCATTGAAAGAACGATCTGGTGAAATCCATTGTCTTCACAAATCCTGAGGAACTCAAGAGCTGACTCAACCATTCCAAGTGGAGTATCTCCATAGCGACTCAGTATTCTATCACTTAACGAACCGTGATTAGTTCCGATGCGCATGGCAGTGCCATTCTCTTTGCAAATCTTAATTAGCGGAGTAAAGCGCTCGCGAATTCTTTCCAGCTCGGCATCATATGCTGTATCCGTATATTCAATGTGCTCGAACTTTTTCTTGTCAGCGTAATTTCCAGGATTAACACGCACCTTTTCTACGATGCGTGCAGCAAGCTCCGCGGCATTTGGTGTAAAATGTATATCAGCACAAAGCGGAGTTTTATATCCGCGCTTATGCAGTTCATCTTTTATATTTTGAAGGTTGCGCGCTTCATTCATGCTCGGCGCAGTAATACGTACCAACTCACAACCCGCCTCAATCATACGTATACTTTGCTCAACGGTCGCAATGGTATTCATTGTGTCCGTCGTCGTCATGCTTTGGACACGGATTGGATTGCTACCACCAATACCGAGATCACCAACCATCACTTCACGCGTCACATAACGCGAGTATTCCGTCACGCTGTTGCAATAAAAGTTGGAATTTTCCTTGATTTTCATGACTAAAAGGAGCGTAAAGATAGAGAGAAATCCACGCTAAGCCTGTGAAGGAATTCTGTCGAACCGAAACCCCTTATCTGAAAAATATTTCAACGTTTTTTGTAGCGCAGGCAGCATTCTTGCCTCTGCTTTCAAGCTATCGTGAAATACGATTATGCTTCCGGCCTTTGCTTTAATCTTAACTATTTCAAAACAATCATCTGCTGTCAAATTCTGTTTCCAGTCATTTGCCAGAACATCCCACATGATTATTGAATAGTCCAATTTTATTTTCATGTATTGAGCAATACTTAGCTTCCCATATGGTGGCCGAAAAAAGTCAATAGCAGATTGCGGATTTTTAATTTCCGATTTTAAAAGCCCATGACATTTATCAATATTCAATATGTAATCTTCAGTTCGCGTCTTCCATCCGTTCAGATGGTTGTAGGTATGATTGCCTATTGCATGCCCATCGCTGATCACTTGCTGAAAAACTTCAGGATGCTTTTTCACATTCTCGCCAATGCAAAAGAACGTGGCCTTTGCATTATACTTCTTCAAAAGCGTTAAAACAGCAGGAGTAACTTCCGGAATCGGTCCGTCATCAAATGTCAGAAAAAGAACCAGGTCTTTTGTCGGTATGCGCCAAACAAAAGATCTGAATAATTTTCGAAGCAGTAAAGGAGGCTGCATTGCTTAACGCAAGCCCGACTTCTCTGCTAACTCATTAAATTTCTTTTCAACCTTATCGGCAAGCTCTTTCTGCTTTGTCTGCTTCAGAAGCTGGCTGCATGCCTGCAGCACATAGAGTGATTGGCTCATTTCACTATCCACATACTTAGAATACTTTGTGCCTTTCAGCGACAGATAGTAATCAAGATTGTCTTCCTGTATCTCTGCAATGCGGCTTACAATAGCATTTCCTTTTTCAATCAGCTCCTTGCTCTTGCCGAATTCAACGTCAGTGTTAGTCACTGAGTCCACCCTATCCGCACCGCCGGCACGATAGTATAGCTCGGCAATCTTCGCCATGAAATAGTTGTACGGAACTGTCTTATCAGGCATTTCTTCCACACATTTGTCAAGGACTTTAACACATGAATCTTTTTTGCCTTCGTTATAAAGTTCTTCAGCAAGCCTTCCGAAGTTGATGCGGAAGTTTGTTGTCATACGCATATTGTTCTCATCGAGATATACACGCTCATCTTTCATGTTACCGAACACAAACTTATTCATGACGTTGTCATACATCTGTCCTGTTTCCACACGGCCCGGAACCATTTCTGAACGAGTATCAGTTTTAATAGGAACAAGGCGGTAGGTCAAACCTTCAAGCTGAAAGTACGGTTCCAGGTTCAGGTAATTCTCCGAACCCACTGTAGTGGCCCAATAAATCGGACGTTTCCAGTTATTGTTTGCAATGATGTTCAGAATCATCAGGTCATTTTTCATCAGGTAATTTCCGTCGACAGTCCACTCCATCGTCTTTACAATCTTATCTGCATTGGCCTGTGAAACTGTTCCGCTCGAAAGAACGGCTGCCGGATCAACTGTCAATTTGAAATTGCGCGTTGGATAATAGTTTGTGGTATTGCCGCTTTGCAGACGCGCCTGGGTTGAAGACTCATCGCTTCCCATAAAGTCCATGATTTCCTTTAACTCAATTGGCTCTTTCAAACTACGATCGTAGAAAGGAATGTAATCGCGTTTGCCAAGACTATATTTATCATAAGACCAACCTATGTTGATTGGTTCGCTCTCATAATATTTCCGTGTGAGCTGCTTCGCATACCAATCCGTGTTCAGGAGTGAAAGGTTTACCACACGCACATCCGTACGTATGCCTTCTACTTCCTGCGCATACCATAGAGGGAACGTGTCGTTATCACCATTTGTAAAGATGATGGCATTCGGTGCACACGAATTCAGGTAGTCGGCGGCAAAGTCCCTTGAGGTATAACGATGAGAACGGTCGTGGTCATTCCACTCAGCTTTTGCCATGACAGCAGGAATAATAATTCCAACTCCAGTTGCAAGTATTGCAACGGCTGCAGTCTTTTTCTTTCTTCCAAACCATTCATACAATTGCATCACTCCTATTCCAATCCAGAAACAGAAAGCATAATACGAACCTGCATACGCATAGTCACGCTCACGCGGCTGCAGCGGAGTTCCGTTCAGGTAGATAACAATAGCAATGCCCGTAAAGAAGAACAGCAGCATTACAATCCATGCGTCAAACTTATCACGGGTGAAGTGATAGAACATTCCGATAAAGCCGAGGATGAACGGCAGGAAGTACATCGGGTTGCGGGCCTTGTTGTTCTTCAGGTTCTCAGGAAGCTTATCCTGCGGGCCAAGGCGCATTTCATCAATGGCTTTTATTCCGCTGTACCAGTTTCCTTTTGTAATTCCACCGGGGCCTTGAATATCATTCTGCCGGCCGACAAAATTCCACATGAAATAGCGCCAGTACATCTCCCCTAACTGATAGACGAAGAAAAATTTCAGGTTTTCACCAAACGTCGGAGTGCGGTCGCCTTTTATGTCTGCCCATTTTTTATACTCATCGATATGACTCTTCTGGTTGCTATGCATGCGAGGAAACACCGTCTCCTTGTTCGATTCATAAATCGGAATGATTTTGTTTCCTGCTTCCTGGTATTTCTTACTGCCTTCCACCTTGGCATATTGCATGGCGCCCTCTTTCTGATCAACAACTCTCGCATTATAATATTGACCGTACAACAGCGGACGGTCGCCGTACTGCTCACGGTTCAGGTAGCTGACGAAACTGAAAGTATTGTCAGGATTGTTTTCATCCAGCGGAGGCTCTACTGCAGAACGGATCGGAATCATGGTGAACGATGAATACCCTATAAGAATAAATGCCAATCCGAGTATCGCTGTGTTCCATCCGTAAAGCTGGCGGCGCTGCGTGTACCGGAGTCCGAACACTACGGCAGCAATCACTAAAATCAGGAAGAAGAAAAAGCCGCTCCAGAACGGAAGTCCTATCGTATTGACGAAGAACAGTTCAAACTTAGACCCGACAATCAATATTCCCTGTATTACTCCTACTTGTATAAAGCCAAGGATAACACAACCAATAATGAATGTCCAGAAAATTCCTTTCGTTGTGACTTTATATTTTCTGAAATAATAAACCATTGCAAGCGCCGGAATCGTCAACAGGTTCAATAAGTGAACTCCGATAGAAAGTCCCATCACATAGGCGATAAGAATGATCCAACGCAGGTTGTGCTTTTCATCGGCCACATTATCCCACTTAAACATCAACCACACTACAAGAGCTGTGAAAAACGATGAGCTGGAATAAACTTCACCTTCTACAGCAGAGAACCACTGCGAATCGCAGAAGGTAAGAGCCATGGCACCGACAAAACCTGCACCCATTATGGCTATGATGTGCGACATGCTGAAGCCACCATCTGAAGTTGCGCCATCATTGGCAAAATGCTTCGCAGCAATCTTGCGGCACATAGCCGTAATCGTCCAGAAGAGGAACAAACTTGCAAAGGCGCTCATCAGCGCAGAGAGTATGTTCACCATCACCGGCTGCATGGTGACGTTGCCGCCTGCAAACAGCATGAAGATGCGCGCCATGAACATAAAGAGCGGCGCTCCGGGAGGATGACCTACTTCCAGCTTATCCGCAGTGGCGATAAACTCGCCGCAGTCCCAAAAGCTGCCCGTAGGCTCGATGGTGCTGCAGTAAACGAATGCGGCAATAAGAAATGTGAACCAACCGATAAGGTTGTTAATGCGTTTGTAACTCATTTTGAAATTAGAAATTGGAAATTAGTCATTGGTAATTAGAGACTGGTCGTTAGAAATTAGTCATTGGTAATTTTTAGTCATTGGTAATTTCATGACCAATCGTTTTGATATATGTGTTTAATTGTTTTCCGATATTATTAATCTGATTAGTATAAGCAGTAAAGTCCGCTTCTGAAATTAGTTTTCTATCGTATGCTTTTTTCAACCAGGTTTTAGTTTCATACAAAGAGCCCCTGGAATAATAGCTGAAATTTTTTTTCTCCTTATAATGGTATCGCCCGAATCCTTCACTTAAATTGGCCGCTATAGAATCAGCCGCCCTCACTAACTGCCTGCCAAGAGTATCCTTTTCAAAAGCTTTCCAAAGAGTGACAACTTTCCAAATACTTTCTCCAAGTTCCATCGAAAGATTGTAAATCTTTAATTCCTCTACACTCTTAATTCTGTCCGAAGGCTCCAAAATTTCTAATTTCTAATTTCCATTTACTAATGCGTGGCGAAGGTAAAAAAGGAATGGTGCAAGCACTTTCGTTTTTAAGCTGATTATACACTTTTAATGCTAATATCATTTGAAGGAACAGCATCAAGGTCTGATGTACTTACCTGGCAATCTTGGCCTGCGGTGACGAAGTTCCTTGGAAAATATACCTTATAAAATAGCCAATGAATTATGACAAAATAATTATCCATCTATTATATACTGATATCAATTTACATTATATACATATCCTTTAAAATTATATTGTTATCCATTTATTATAGCTTAATTAATGTTTAAAATAAATATATATCATTTTATATTATATAGGTATATATTTATATCATACTGCTATCCTTTTATTTAATTCAGATATTAATGTAAATTATTTTGATACCCTTTTTCATTATATTGATATCTATTTATAATAAAAGGACGTTATTTATTGTATTTTTGCCAATAAATAAGACATAATTATGAAATCAAAAGACTTTGTCGAGCTGGAGGAAGCAAAATTTGTAATTCAGCTAAAGACTTTCTGGAGCGGCTTGAAACAGCATGGCTCTATCCTGGGCTTTAGCAATACAGAAATAGATGATGCAGAAAAGGATTACCTATGGATGGAATATATCGTAAGGCGAAACAGCTCAGTGCAGGCTACTGCAGAGGCTTACACGGCTTACAAAAAGCTGATGCGAAAAGGCAGGAATAAATCCATGCTGGAACCGCAGTTTACTCCGCCGGCTGTCCTACCCACCCCTGTGAATGGAAATATAGAAGGTCGCTTTCGCAACCGCGTTGCCCGCGTAAAGGCTCACCCAAATTACTCTGCATCACTGGGAGAAGGAATGCACATCATAGCCCCCAAACAAGAATTTGACCATGCAAAAGCCAAACCCAAATTCAAGGTGAAGCTGGTAGGCGGCATGCCCATGATAAAATTTACGAAGAAACATTTTCATGCATTTGACATTTATAAAAACGTAGGCAACGGATTTATATTGTTGCAACGTGTAATGCGCTCTCCATATAAAGATGAAAGTCCGCTGCCCGAAGCAGGCACAACGGCTGCATGGAAGTACAAACTGGTAGGCGTGGTGAATGATAAAACCATCGGGCAATTCTCAGACGAAATTACCATCGTGGTAATGGGATAAGTAATACCCGGAATGCCAAAGGTCTTTCCCTGGATGCATTTCACCCACTGAAAACGGCGATTCACCAAAATTTTTTTTGCAGGTAACCTGTTCTTGCTAATTTGGCGATATGATTCAAACGTTTATAAACTGATAAGAAAGATGAAACGAATTACTTTAGTCATTGCATTGCTGGCTCTCTCTGTTACCATCGCGCTTTCTCAAAACACCAATTCTAAAAAGGCAGAGCCTAAAAAATCTTCCTCAAAGTATTTAAGCCCTGAAATGAAGCAGGCCGAAAAGGACGGCACGCTTCATTACTATTACAAAGAGGGCAAGCTGACCAACTGCATGGGCACAAAATGGAATACGCAGCTGCAGGACGTAAAGCTGAAAAACGGAACCGTGCTTACGCGAAAAGGAAAATTAAAATTCACAGACGGCAAATTCGGTCAGCTTGAAGACGGCCAGTGCATAAGCCTTGCAGGCGAAGTGACAGACCACAAAGCAGCACATAGCAACGCTATGGCCACTGCTGAATAGAAATTAGAAATTAGTCATTGGAAATTAAGGCTGCCTGCGGGCGGCCTTTTCATTTTGCGGAGAATTATAGCACTCCTTAATTTCTAATTTCCAATGACCAATTTCTAAATGTTGCTTTTCAGAAAAAGATTTATATAACTTTGATGAGAATTAAAGCCGCAACTATTTGAATAAACTTCTACTCACTTCCATTTTATTTCTTGCTTTTCTGACCAGCCGCAGTCAGACTTCGGTGTATCATCCGTTTCCTGATAGTGATGCCGTGTGGAACGTGCAGATGAATTATTTTGACTTTTGTCTTTCGGCTGCATTCTCCGCATATCAGGACTATTCATACATAATGCCCGGTGATACAATAATTGGAACGGAGACCTATCATAAATTACAAATTCCTGCCTATGAGAACTGGCATTTTAATCCGTGCTATTCTTCTTCAATTACTCCGGGCAATTATGCTGGATGTATAAGACAAGACACATCTGTAAGAAAAGTATATTTCATTCCTCCAACAGACAGCATAGAACAACTACTTTACGATTTCAGTCTGCAAGTTGGTGACACACTTCGTGGCTATCTAACACCAAATGATTGTCAACCTGGTTCAGATTATCAAAAAGTGACGGGTGTGGATTCAATATTCATTGACTCGAATTATCGGAAAATATGGGACATAAACGGAGGCTATAGACAAATTATTGAGGGAATAGGCACCACCCGAGGACTGTTGGAAATCGCATGCGATTATGTTGGAACACCTTGGTTTGATTTAATGTGCTTTAAACAAAACGAGACAACACTTTATCCTTCCTCCTCCAGTTGCGATATTATCACTATAAATTCTAATTTATCCATAGCTGAACCCATTTTAATTTTCCCCAACCCTGTTCACGATTTTATTACAATTAATCATCCAGGCCAATTGGAAGTCTACAATTCACTAGGAGAAAAAGTTTACGAAGCCATAGTCAACCTCAAACCTCAAACCCTAAACCCAAAACTTCCGGCAGGAATTTATTTTGTGAACTTGACAGATGGAGACAAACTCTATCGAAGTAAATTAATAATCAACTAACCTTTAAACCAAACGCCTATCGAATAGACTTCTACTTTCCCAATTAAATTTTCCCGGTAAATCTTTTCTGCTTAAGCGAAGCGCACAGAGCTTGTTTGCTCTTTGCCGCACTCACTTATTATTTAAACTATTTAAAAACTTAACGAATGAAAAAATTCTACTTTATTATCTTACTATCATTAATGAGTATGCCTTCCTTTAGCCAATGGAGTTGGGATCTTCATTTTGAAAATGAAGTTGGCGGAAGAGTCAGGATAGATACCTCTTCCAATCCCAATAACATTTGGCAAATAGGACATCCTGACAAAACGATTTTCACTGCAGCTCATTCCAACCCGAATGTAATTGTGACGGATACAGCAAATCCTTATCCAGTCAATGACACATCATCCTTTACTATCATTCATTATGCTGGCGGTGGATGGCCAAGCGCGTATCCTGGAATAGATATTTCCGGTTGGTACTCGGTTAATTCAGACACATTAACTGACTATGGATTTTTTGAATTTTCACCTAACCATGGAAATACATGGTATCCTATTGAATCATATCATGGTTGTTGTGCCTGGTTTGGACCAGAAGAGATTCCAACTTTTACGGGAAACTCATTTGGTTGGAAACATTTTCACTATTGCATTTGTCCTCCAATGCCGGCTTTTGATAGTGTTTTATATCGTTTTACTTTCATCAGCGACGGGATTCAGACCAATAAAGACGGATTAATGTTTGATGATTTTACATTTTACGATATGATTGAGGGAATTGATGAAATTGGAGGTGACAATTTGATTTCTATTTCTCCTAATCCTGCTCACGGTGAATTTAAAGTTTCGATAAACGGCGAAATGGAAATCTATAGTTCCGTCGGCGAGAAAGTCTACACCCAAACGATAAGCCGTAATTCCTACACCATACACCCGAACCTATCTCCCGGAATTTATCTTGTGACTGTGACAGATGGAGCTAAGCCCTATCGAAGTAAACTAATAATCAACTAACCTTTAAACCCAACGCCTATCGAATAGACCTCTACTTTCCCAATTAAATTTTCCCGGTAAATCTTTTCTGCTTAAGCGAAGCGCACAGAGCTGTTTGCTCTTTGCCGCACTTACTTATTATTTAAACTATTTAAAACCTTAACGAATGAAAAAATTTTTACTACTCCTTTTCACTCTCTTTGTTTTGCAAACTGTTCATGCGCAGCCGTATTATCCTATGCTGGATTCGGTGAATACATGGCGATATATTGGCAACGGACTGACCGTTCGCCCGCACGATGTGCCAGATTTCAATTGCAGCTATCCGTTCATGGCAGATTATGGACCAAGTTCCATGTATACAGCGCAGGATACGGTGATTAATAGTAAAACCTATAAAGTCATTATTGCTGCACCCGACTGGAGTTCGCCTTGCACCTATGGTTACTTAAGAGAAGATACTGCATTACGAAAAATATATTTTCTCGATGTAAATGGTAACCCTGAAGTATTGCTTTACAACTTCAGCATGCAGGTCGGTGATACAATGACTATTAATTTTCCTTATGGCGGAGTATTACCGAATGGCCTCTATCATCTTAACTCCATTGTATCGGTAAATACAAATGCCGGGGTCCGAAGAGTTTTTAGTTTAAAAAGCAATACCTGCAGCGGATGCGATTCCATATCGTGGATCGAAAGCGTAGGCAGTCCGTATGATTTAGTTTATCGTTACGCTTCATACCAGTATGGAAATTGGTTTAACTGTCCGGGGCCTCAACATCATTTGGGGCATTTTCTGTCATGTTTTACTCACGCCCAGGAGGTGTATGTAGACAGCTGTGCAGCGGCAGAAGCTGCAAACAATCCCTGTTACCAATTCCTTGATTCATGTACATATGGGTTCATCTGCGGCTCCGTTCCCGAACTTCACAATACGGCCTTTACCATTTCTCCGAATCCTGCCCGCGAGAATTTTACCATCTCTTCCAATTATGCGTTGTCGAAATCACAAATGGAAATTTATAATGTGTTCGGAGAGGTTGTTTACCTGAAACATGTAATCACGAAACAGGAAACAATAGACTGTTCTGCACTAAAGCCGGGAATTTATTTTGCAAGACTCTCCACAGGCGAAAAAATATACACTCAAAAACTCGTTATAGAATAATCAAATAACCAATTTCTAATTTCAAATTTCTAATGACCTTCGCAGTATGGCAATATTTAAGAACCGCGAAGAAGACCTTAAGGAAGTTGGATTCGGCACCAGGGTGTACGAACCTAACCAGAGACTATTAAATAAAGACGGCAGATCCAACGTGCACCGCAAGGGTCTGCCGTTTTTTGAATCGATGAGCTTTTACCATGCGCTTATCTCCATGCCGTGGTGGAAATTTAACCTGCTCATTATATGCTGCTACTTAGTAGTGAATATGATTTTTGCCTGCATCTATTATTCAGTCGGGCTTGACGGGCTTGGAGGAATGGTGGGAATTACGGAGAACGATAAATTTTGGGAAGCATTCTTCTTCAGCGCGCAAAGTCTTACTACTGTTGGCTACGGACGTATTAATCCTATCGGGACGGGCGACAGCATAGTAGCTACAATAGAGTCAATGGTAGGCTTACTGGGTTTTGCATTGGCAACGGGATTGCTGTACGGTCGCTTTTCAAGGCCCGTAGTAAAAATACTGTACAGCCGCAAAGCAGTTGTTGCTCCATACAGAGACATGACAGGCTTCATGATTCGCATTGCAAACAAACGGCGAAACGAACTGATAGAGGTGGAATCGGCATTGCTTTTTTCACATGTAGAAAATGACAACGGAAAAGAAATCCGCCGTTTTGAATTTCTGAATCTTGAATTAAAAAAGATCAATGTGCTGTCTACATCGTGGACTGTCGTGCATCCGATTGATGACAATAGTCCGCTGCGGGGAATGAAGGCGGAAGATTACAGGCAGAGACAGGTTGAATTCCTTTTGATGGTAAAAGGGTTTGATGAATCCTTTTCACAAAATGTCTATTCGCGAACTTCATACAGATATGATGAGATAGAATACGGGGCCAAGTTTGTTCCGGTTGTTAACCCGGGGCCTCAGGGTTCACTGATATTGGAGTTGGACAAAATTCATGACTTTGAAAAGGCAGAATTAGAGCCTGTTTCATAAGAATCTTCTTTTGCCAGTAAGGCAGAATCGTGTAGGTTTGCAGCCTTAAAATCCTCAATGAGCAATTCGCATCTTTCTGACCGCTGCAATTACCTTGCAGAGAGTCAAACGATAGGCATGGCCAAAAAAAGCCGGGATCTGGCAGCTAAAGGCTATGATGTCATTAATTTAAGTCTCGGCGAGCCGGATTTTATTACTCCGAAACATATACGCGATGCCGCAAAAAAGGCCATTGACGAAGGATATACTCATTACACACCCATCTCCGGCTTTGCAGAGCTGAGAAAAGCGATTTCGGAAAAGTTCAAAAAAGAAAACAACCTGACCTATGCACCTGACCAGGTTGTAGTTTCTACAGGAGCAAAACAATCCATTGCAAATGTTATTCTGAGCCTTATTAACCCGGGCGATGAAGTAATTATTCCGCTTCCCTACTGGGTTAGCTATATAGAAGTAGTAAAGCTGGCTGAGGGCAAATGGGTTTGTCCGAAGACAACTATAGAGACAGATTTCAAAATATCTGCCAAAGAGTTGGAGAAATACATCACTCCAAAGACGAAGATGTTCATCTTTTCATCTCCGTGCAATCCTACCGGCAGCGTATATACAAGAGATGAACTGAAAGCGTTCGCTGATTTATTTGCAAAGTATCCTGACATCTATATTTTGTCAGATGAAATTTATGAGCATATAAATTTTCTCGACCGTCATTGCAGCATTGCTGAGTTTGACAACATCCGCGACAGGGTGATTATTGTAAACGGTGTATCGAAAGGATACGCGATGACAGGATGGAGAATTGGATATATCGGAGCACCGAAATGGATTGCCGAGGCCTGCGATAAAATGCAGGGACAGTTTACATCGGGCACTTCTTCTATTTCTCAAAAGGCCGCAGAAGCTGCGCTGTCTCTTGACGACAAGCCAACCCATGAAATGCAGGAAGCATTCAAAAGAAGAAGAGATTTAGTTTTGAAGCTGATGAAAGAAATTCCGGGACTGAAAGTGAATGAGCCGAAAGGAGCATTCTATGTATTCCCTGACTGCAGTTCTTATTTTGGTAAATCTTTTGACGGGAATACAATAACCAATGCAACAGATTTGTGCATGTATTTATTAAACAATGCACATGTATCCGTGGTGACAGGAGAAGCTTTCGGAGCACCTGAGTATTTCCGTCTTTCTTATGCGGCCTCAGATGAAAAGCTTACGGAAGCGGTGAAAAGAATTAAAGAAGCTCTCGGCAAACTGAAATAAGTGGCAAAAATATTCCGAAGTATTGAAGACGTCGTAAAAGCATTCAGCAAGCTGAATGTGTTAATTATCGGCGATGTAATCCTTGACTCTTACCTGTGGGGAAAAGTTGAACGGATTTCTCCGGAAGCTCCCGTTCCTATTATTGCTGTCAGCAAAAGAGAAAACAGATTGGGAGGAGCAGCAAATGTTGCAATCAATATTCAGTCGCTTGGCGCTACTCCCCTGCTCTGCTCGGTTATCGGCAGCGATTCGCATAGCAAAACATTCACTGAGCTTATGCATCAGCTGAAGATGAGCACAGATGGAATTCATCTCAGCAAAGACAGAACGACAAGCGTAAAGACCCGCGTCATCGGGAATAACCACCAGATGCTTCGCGTAGATGATGAAATTGACAATGAAGTATCTGCCAGCGACAGGAATCAGCTCCTGAAACGGATTACTTCAATTATAGAGAGGAAAAAAGTTGATGTCATCATCTTTGAAGACTATGATAAAGGTGTTATCAGCAAAAGCCTGATTGAAGAGCTTACAAGTCTTGCTAAGAAGAAAAAAATTCCTGTTGCTGTCGATCCTAAAAAGCGCAACTTCAATAATTATAAAAACGTCACCTTACTGAAGCCTAATTTGAAAGAACTTCGGGAAGGAATGAAACTGGATATTGAAAAATTTGATATTGAGGAAATAAAAAAAGCAGCAGAGAAATTAGGTAAGAGTCACTCAATCGACACTGTCCTGATAACACTTTCTGAGCAGGGAGCTTTCGTCTATAATAAATATGAGCAGGAACATGTCCATGCTCATATCCGAAATGTGGCCGATGTATCCGGTGCCGGCGATACGGTGATAAGCGTTGCAGCACTTTGTCTTGCATTGGACTTATCACCCTCTCTTACCGCATCTCTTGCAAACCTGGCTGGTGGCATCGTCTGCGAAAAGGTTGGAGTCGTACCTATTGAAAAGGAGCAGCTGATCGATGAAGTTAACGGCCTCAAGCTTTTCTGAGACATGAAAGCAACACCTTATAAGGATTCTTCTTTGTCAAAGAAAACTCAAGTTGCCAGCATGTTTAATAACATTGCCTGGCGGTACGACTTCTTAAATCATTTTCTTTCTTTTGGCATTGACAAGTACTGGCGCAGAAGGACAATTTCCGAGCTAAAAAAATATCAGCCTAAGCTTATACTCGATGTGGCCACAGGGACGGCCGACTTAGCTATAACGGCCTTAAGGCTAAATCCTGAAAAAGTATATGGCATAGATATTTCTGCCGACATGCTGAATTTAGGACGACGAAAGCTAAAGAAGAAGGGTCTAAACCCGATTATTGAGCTTTTAGAGGCTGATTCTGAAAATCTTTTTTTTGAAGACAATAAATTTGATGCAATTACCGTTGCATTCGGAGTAAGGAATTTTGAAAACCTTGAAAAAGGCCTGAAAGAGATGCTAAGAGTGCTGAAGCCGGGAAAGGTGGCCGCCATTCTTGAGTTTTCAAAACCAAATAATAAAGTCATTCGTTCGTTATATAGGTTTTACTCAACTAAAATTTGCCCGCGAATTGGACAATTTATTTCGAAAGACAAGGCAGCATATGACTACCTCCATGAATCGGTGGAAGCGTTTCCATCAGGGCAGGAGTTTGTCAACATTCTTCAACAGGCAGGGTTCAATAAAGTGCAATACCTCCCCCTTACCTTTGGAATTGTTTCTATCTACCTTGCAGAAAAATAAGATGCAGGTTTTTTGCGGAAAAATTTTACGGGCACTCGTCGTTTGCATGGTGCTCTCCTCCACCGTTCTTGCCCAGGAAAGGCAGGTTGAAAATCTTCCCAAATATGACAAACAGCCTATTCATTTTGGATTCCTGCTTGGATTAAACAAAAGTAATTTCAGAGTTCAACTTGTCGATGACTTCAGAATTGAGGATACTGCATATACTGTCGTTGCACAAGGAGTAACCGGGTTAAACCTTGGAATTATTTCGAACCTTCGCATCTGGGATTATTTTGACCTGAGATTTGTTCCTTCCTTGTCGTTTGCCCAACGCAATTTGAATTATCATCTCGTCTATGACACTCTGGATGAAAACATTCCCAAGAAAATTGAATCCACTTACCTTGAGTTTCCGCTCGACTTAAAATTTAAATCCAAGCGGATTGGCAACTACCGTATTTATGTTCTTGCAGGAGCCAAGTATGCAATCGATATGGTTTCACAGGAAAAAGTCCTTGCTAAAGACAAACAGATTGTCAAGCTTCAGCGATATGATTTAGGCTATGAAATCGGAATTGGTGTAGATTTCTATATGACTTACTTCAAGTTTGCTCCTGAAATAAAAATGTTCAACGGGGTTAACAATCTAATCGTGCAGGACGGAAGAACATTTGCCAAGCCTATTAAAGGCCTTTACTCTAAAACCTTTCTTATATCATTCACTTTTGAATGATAAAAACCATTGAACTTGTACTGCCTGCTGTTGCAGGGCACAATAATCAAAAACAGGTTGAAGCTGCCTCGGTCTTTTTAGGCATAGCCGAGGAGCGGATTACAGCACTGCGTTTAATAAAGAGAAGCATCGATGCCCGTTCGCGTGAAGTAAGGTATAGGGTCACTGCTGATGTATTTATTGATGAGCCGGCTCCTTCCTCGACTTATCCAAAGAAATTATTTCAATTTAACCGTGATGTGTCTAAAGCAAAACCTGCTTTTATTATTGGCTGCGGACCTGCGGGAATGTTTGCAGCACTTCGGTTAATTGAATTAGGCATTAAGCCTGTCATTATTGAACGGGGAAAAGATGTCCGCAACCGCAGACGAGATTTAGCAGCTATAAACAAAGAAGGGATTGTAAATCCTGATTCTAATTATTGTTTCGGAGAAGGCGGTGCCGGTACTTATTCTGACGGCAAGCTATACACCCGTTCGAATAAGCGGGGGGACATTAACCGCATTCTGAATATTTTCATTTCTCATGGCGCAGATGAGGCTATTGCAATTGATGCACATCCGCATATCGGTACCAATAAGCTACCCGGAATTGTTGAAGCCATGCGCGAAACAATATTGAATGCAGGAGGTGAAATTCATTTTAATACTTCACTTAAAGATCTCATAATTGCTGAAAACAAAATAAAAGGCATAGTAACAGAGACACTGCCCGGAGGCGAGCTAAATGAAATGACAGGAAGCGCCGTTCTTCTTGCAACAGGTCATTCTGCACGGGATATTTTTTACTTATTGGAACGAAAGAATATTCTTATTGAAGCCAAGTCTTTTGCCTTGGGTGTACGTGTGGAACATCCGCAGCAAATTATTGATTCAGTACAGTATCATTGCGATGTACGCAGCCCTTATCTGCCTCCTGCATCATATGCCTTGTCTAACCAAATGAATGGACGCGGTGTTTATTCATTCTGCATGTGTCCCGGGGGAATAATTGCGCCTGCAGCAACAGGTATAAATGAAATTGTCGTTAACGGATGGTCTCCATCGAAACGAAACAATCCTTTTGCGAATTCAGGAATGGTTGTGAGCATTGACGAAAAAGATTATTCAGCCTACTCAAAAGAAGGGGCGCTGGCTGCATTGCACTATCAAATGGCAGTTGAACAAAAAGCTTTCACAAAAGGGAAAGGTGATTTAAAGGCTCCTGCTCAAAGGCTCATTGATTTTGTCAAGAAGAAAACATCATCCGATCTTCCAGAGAATTCATACCTGCCGGGATTAACTTCTACCTTGCTGGATGATGTGCTTCCCATGGAAGTTTATTCTGCTTTGAGAGAGTCGTTAAAAGTATTCGGAAAGAAAATGCCTTCTTATTTTACGAATGAAGCTATTCTCGTAGCCACAGAATCCCGCACTTCCTCGCCCGTACGGATTCCAAGAACTAAAGAAGGGCTGCAGCACCCCCAGGTTAACGGTCTTTACCCCTGTGGTGAAGGGGCGGGATATGCAGGTGGAATCGTTTCAGCCGCTATGGACGGCGAGCGCTGCGCCGAGGCCATGGCCATGAATTTGGAGCATTTATGAAGCCCTGTAAAAATAAATTTGGTATTTGATTTCGGACATATTACATTTACGTCATTAAACAGAGGGGATTTACGAAAAGGGTGGTGTGCCTTGGTACATCACCTTTTTCATTTTAAGAAAGTCTACATCTTTTTCTCCCACTAACACAATCAATTCCTCACTCTGTAAAGCCTGATTTCCCACAGGATAAGTTACCTTTGCAGAAACAATATTTCCAGTCTAAAATCTTCCTAAAATGTCAAACGGAGTCTTCTCTATTCCCCCGGCCATCAATGAACCTATTCTGAATTATGCACCCGGCAGCCCTGAGCGCGCGGGCCTCAAAGCTGCAATAAAAAAGATGCGCAGCGAAGTGATGGACATACCTATGTACATCAACGGAAAGGAAGTTCGTACGAATAAGAAAGTTCGCATGGCGCCTCCGCATGACCACCAACATACCATTGCACATTATCATAAAGGGGATAAGACACACGTACAGCAGGCCATCGATGCTGCTTTGAAAGCAAGAGAAGCCTGGGCCAACCTGAATTGGGAAGTGCGCGCTTCCATTTTTATGAAAGCGGCCGAGTTGCTGAGCACTAAGTACCGTTATGTAATCAATGCAGCGACCATGATCGGGCAAAGCAAAAATGTTTTCCAGGCTGAGATTGATGCTGCCTGTGAAATGATTGACTTCCTCCGATTCAATGTTCAGTTTGCAAGGGAGATTTACGCACAACAGCCCATTTCATCAAAAGGAATTTACAACCGCATCGAGCATCGCCCTCTTGAAGGATTCGTGTTTGCATTGACTCCTTTCAACTTCACTGCTATCAGCGGCAACCTTCCTACATCAGCAGCCCTGATGGGAAATGTAGTTGTGTGGAAGCCTGCCAATTCGCAGATATATGCTGCCAACCAGCTAATGAAAATATTTATGGAAGCAGGATTGCCTGATGGAGTTATAAATCTAGTTTATGTGTCAGGGCCGGAAGCAGGTGATGTAATTTTCAATCATCCTGATTTTGCAGGTATACACTACACCGGCTCCACTGCTGTATTCCAGGGAATATGGAAAACAATAGGAGACAATATCGGCAAGTACAAATCGTATCCACGTATTGTCGGTGAGACAGGAGGAAAAGATTTTATTCTTGCTCATAAGAGTGCCGATGCAAAAGCATTGGTAACTGCAATCACGCGAGGCGCTTTCGAATTCCAGGGACAGAAATGCTCTGCATGTTCTCGCGCTTATGTTCCGAAGAGTCTTTGGGCTGAAGTGAAGGCAGGACTTATTGCCGACGTTAAATCATTTAAGATTGGCCCGACTGAAGATTTCTCCAACTTCTTTAATGCAGTTATTGACGAAGCTTCTTTCAATAAGATTGCAGGCTACATTGAAAATGCTAAGAAGAGCAGCGATATTGAAATAATCGCAGGCGGCACTTACGACAAATCAAAAGGATATTTTATTGACCCTACAATACTGGTCGTGAAAGATCCGTACTACATAACCATGTGTGAGGAAATATTCGGCCCGGTACTTAGTTTGTATGTTTACAACGATGACAAGTTTGAAGAAATAATTGATATCGTTGATAAGACCGGCATTTACGCACTGACCGGCTCCATCTTTGCACAAGACCGATATGCCGTTGACTATGCAACGAAGAAGCTAGTAAATGCAGCAGGTAACTTTTATATCAATGACAAATGCACAGGCGCTGTTGTAGGCCAGCAACCATTTGGAGGAAGCCGTGCTTCTGGCACCAATGATAAGAGCGGCTCGATGTATAACCTGCTGCGCTGGGTTTCTGTACGTACTGTTAAAGAAACTCTTGTTCCTCCTACGGATTACCGCTACCCTTTCTTGGAAGAAGATAAGAATGACGGAAGCGTGGTAAAAGAAATCGCTAAGGAAAAGGCGAGGATGAATTAATCCTTTCAGGAACGCATTCCGTTTACAACCCTCACTGCCTGCGAAGTCACACCTTCTCCTGCTCCATTGATTGGAGTAACCCAATAATAATTTTCGCCGAAAAGCGGGAACTCATCAATGAATGTGGTGCGGGTTGGAAAACCGATAACATTCTCCCTACAGGGAATTGCGCCGGGATAATCCGGACTATTGTTTCGTTGAACGATATAAACTCTCACATCTCGCACCGTTACTCCCAACGGCTTCTTCCATGCAAGCTTAATCTGCGGAGCAGGAATATTTCTTGAAATAAAATGACGAAAGTTCTGCACCATGCCCAGCGGTTTTGAGGTGCGACTGTATTGTTTCATTACAAAGCCAAGACCTATCCATGACGATGGATTGGCCGGTTTCGTATTTTGAGCATAGAAAGATAAGCGGCGCATATCTTCTCTCACCTGCTCTGCTGCCAGCACCAATGCCGTATAGTCCGTGGAAGAACCATGGTTGCTCACGGTGCCCCGAGCCGCAATCGCTTTCTTCAGCGCCTTGATGTGCTTTAGAAAAAGATCGAGCTCAGGTATTGGCGCAGGATACTCCCCTTTATTTTTCTTAAAGCCGTTGTAAATAGTCTGTGCCTTTGCTGCAAGAACAGAAAACGGCACCTGGTAGAGGTTCAGATTTATTAAATCCATAACGCATGAATTTTATAGTTCCACTATTTATAGAATAAAGATATGACGATTTTGCAATACGAGTCAAGTAGTAAACGGATAAAAAATGTATTTATTTGATTCCAATAAAACTTTTATAAAAATCTCACACTCCGGAGGTAAAATCTGTATTGCAAACGGTTCAATAAAAGCCACTTTTCCTTAACAAAACATGCATTTTTCATAAATAAATGCTAAAAACCGCTACTTACAATTAACCTTTATTAGAGTCAATGATGACTCTTCGCAATCATACATCACTTTAAACAGAGTTAACGATAACTCTGCACAATCACTCATCACTTTCGATAGAGTTAACGATAAGTCGGCACAATCATTCATCACTTTCAATCGACTTAATGATAACTCGACACAATCATTCATCACTTTCAATCGACTTAACGATAACTCCGCGCAATCACTCATCACTTTCACCGGAGTTACCGATAACTCTGCGCAATCATTCATCACTTTCGATCGAGTTAACGTTAGTTTTAATCAATCTATCATTACCTTCATCGGTGTTAATGCTAACTCGAAGCAATCATTCATCACTTCAATTGAAGTTATATGAAGTTGATGTAAATCGAAGTTTTAATTGAAAAAAGCGGGCTTTTATTTGAGGGAAAGCAGATATGTTTCGACCGAAACAATACCTCGTTTAAACGAATGTGAATTTAAATTTAACGGTTTTTTATCTTTTTTGGCGAAAGCGAAGTTTGGCTTAGAAGAAAGCTCACTGTTTAAATCTTAAACTTAAGATGTTGGCTTGCTTCATCCTCCTGCGGCGGACTGGTAGCGCTTGTTTGCATTGAAATTGATTTTGAGCAATTTGTTTATACATTTGGTACGAGATACAAATGTTATGCCTCACGCTTGGAAATTACCTTTGAGAACTCATAATCCCAGATGAAAATTAAAATATCCTTTTTGTTCTTTTTAACAGTATGTTTCAATATTGTTTTTTCCCAGGTTCCGGATATAGATAAAATGCTGCCGAAAATCAGCGTTGAAATAAATGACAGCATTCGCGCCCGGATGATTTGGAGTTGTTTAGGAACATCGGAAATGGATCCTGTGCTGGATATGCAGATTGCAGAAAAACTTTTGGTGCAATCGAAACAGTTAAAAGACCCGGTGGAAGAAGTTTTTGCTTTAGCATGTTTGGGATATGATTATCGCCTGTTTGGAGACAATGCAAAGAGCTGGAAATATAATTTAGATGCAATAGAAATTGCGGAGAAAAATCCGAACGAAGAAGCGAAGTCGATAGCCAATCTTGCGCTTGCTTTGAATTACCAGGATGTGGGTGATTTCGTAAAAGCTACAAAGCTTTTTTCCCTGGCAGCTGATTATTCTGTAAAAACGCACTTCGACCAGCTCCTGAGCATTTGTTACATGAGCCTTGGCGACCTGTATCTCGTCATGAACAAAGTGGATTCCGCATTGACCTATTCGCAAAAAGGGTATGAGTTAAGCATGCATATCGGCTACCGTGATTATTTAGGTCCGCTGCTTCAGCAATTGGGAAGCATTCATGAGCGCCTGGGTAATTCATCGCTTGCAACCAGTTATTATGAGATGGCCGTGAAAGAAGGGTATAATATGAATTCTCCCAGGTTTATCAATACTTCCTACACTGCACTTGCACAATATTATTACAACAGGCATCAAACAGATTCTGCAATCGTGTATTCTAAAAAAGCAATTGCTGCCGTGCAAAACACAGCGTTTACAAATTTCAATCTCAGCGCAGCAAAGCTGCTGCTTGATATTTACCGCAGTCAGAATATAGACAGCGCATTTAAGTATTCAGAGATTTACAGGCTGGCAAATGACAGCTTGTTTAATGCAAAAACAGTTCAGCAGACACAGTTGATGGCCTTTGAAGAAAATGTAAGGCAGCAGCGCGCATCGGAAGAAAAATTAAAAGCCGAAGAAGACCGAACGCAAAATATCCAATACGCCTTGATTGCTTTGGGCATTATCTCCTTTATCATTCTTTTTCTGCTGTTGAGCCGCAGCTTTATTACGAATACAAAGCTGATTGAATTTTTCGGAGTGATTGCCCTGTTGATTGTATTTGAGTTTTTGAATTTATTGCTGCATCCATTTTTGGAAAGCAAAACCCACCATTCACCCCTGCTCATGTTGTTGGCATTGGTTTGTATTGCGGCATTACTCGTTCCGCTGCATCATAAAGCAGAAAAATGGTCAACGAATAAATTGGTGGAGAAGAATAAGGCTATACGGTTGGCCAATGCTAAAAAAACGATTAAGAAGCTGGAAGGAGAAACTGCCAATTCCTAAGGTAGCGGGACACATGTCTTTCCATATTCTAAATTTAAATTATCCTAAATTGCGCTCCTTATTGACTTCCTCATAAAAATAACCTGTTGAATGAAGAGCATTTCGAGAGCCTCAATGGCCGAGTTACTTCTATCCGTCGCTTTCTGTTTAAGTTTATCATTTTCTGCAAAGGCGCAGGCTCCAAGCCCTGCACTTGTAGGATATTTTCACAACTGGCAGGATGCACAGGCTCCTTATGTGCAGCTTGACCAGGTGGATTCGAGATATAATGTGATAGACATTGCCTTTGCGCTGCCGCAGGCGGGAACAGATTACCAGATGACGTTTACACCGGCGATGGTGAGTTCGGCTACTTTTATCAACCAGATACAAACGCTGCACAACCAAGGGAGAAAAGTGCTGATAAGTGTAGGAGGCGCTACTGCTCCTGTTTCGCTTAGCAATACGATGGAGCGGGACTCCTTCATCAGCACGATGAACCGCATCATCAGCACTTATCATTTTGACGGAATGGATATTGATTTTGAAGGAAGCTCGTTGAGCGTGAGCGGCGGCACTATCAGCAATCCCGTGGATGCGCCGATCATCAACCTGATTTATGCAGCAAAACAAATCATGTCGAACTTTTATATTGTAAACGGTCATCGCATGATACTGACAATGGCCCCTGAGACCGCCTATGTGCAGGGAGGAATGTCGGCGTACTCGGGATTGTGGGGTGCATATCTGCCGGTGATTCATGCACTGCGCGACTCTCTTGAAATATTGCACGTACAGCTTTACAACAGTGGTTCGATGTATGGAATTGACGGCGGCATTTACACGCAGGGTACTGCTGACTTTATACTGGCTGAGACTGAAGCGGTAATTCATGGATTCAATACGGCAGGTGGTTATTTCACAGGATTGCCTGCAAGCAAGGTTGCTGTAGGATTGCCTGCATGCAGCAATGCAGCAGGCGGAGGTTATGTAGCACCAACCACAGTAAAAGCTGCCATCGATTACTTAAGAGGAACGGGGCCAAGACCGGGCACATACACACTGGCACAGACAGGAGGCTATCCGACGCTAAGAGGTATGATGACTTGGTCTATCAACTGGGATGCTGTAGCTACATGCAGTGCTTCGTATGCATATGCTGCTAACTATCAGACAATTTTCGGTTCCACACCATCGTGCTCAGTTCCTTCAAGCCTCTCCTCTATTCCTTCTTCAGCTTCGGCAGCATTGTCATGGAGCAATACAGGCGCTGTGTCGTACAACCTGCAATACAAACTTGCCGCTTCTTCTACATGGACTAGCGTATCCACTTCAACGAATACTTATAACGTAACGGGCCTGACGAACTGCACGGCATATAACTACCAGGTGCAAAGCGTTTGCAGCGCTACGACAAGTGCATACAGCAGTGCAGCCAACTTTACCACTACAGGATGTTCGGTTACCTATTGCACTTCAGCAGGAACAAATACTTCCAGAGAGTACATCAATAAAATTGCACTAGGAAGCATTAATAATACGAGCGGAAATAATAGCGGGTACGGAAATTTCACAAATCAAAGCACCACACTTACAGGAAACACTACTGTCACGATAGCAATGACTCCTGGATTCTCAGGAAAAGAAAGAAAAGAATATTGGACAGTCTATATCGACTATAATCATAACGGAAGCTTTGCCGATGCGGGAGAAAAAGTGGCATCGGGAAATTCTATCTCTACCCTCACCAAATCATTCACCGTACCAACCACTGCATTGAACGGAACCACCCGCATGAGAATACAAATGAAGAACCCATCTGCGGCGGCTAATTCATGTACTGTGTTTACCTACGGAGAAGTTGAAGACTATACTGTCAATATCATTGGCAATGCTGCACGTAATGAGTCTGCTTCAACCAGTATTGATCTCAATACAAATCAAGTCAGCCTGAAATTTTATCCTAACCCTGCCGGTGAAAGCATATTCATAGACGCTGAAGGATTCAGCGATGAAATGGTTGTGATAACAGTAATGAATCTGCTGGGAGAAAAAATGCAGGAGGTAGTTGTTCAGGGCAAAGAGTTAAGACAATACTCACTTAACCTGCAAAACATACTTTCAGGAATGTATGAGCTCATTCTTCAGTCAGACACAGGAAAGTGCTCTGCCAAAATGATAAAGATGTGATGAAAGGCGGTAAAAAGCCTGAAATCATAGGTATTCAGGCCTTTGCCTGTTTTCTTTCCAGCACATTGGGATCCTAAGCTTAGAATTCCACGTGGACAAGTTGTCGCG
>JADMIO011417991.1_pt1 | contig 40805 bp, 45 predicted proteins | sample 8958161 | NCBI WGS metagenome assembly JADMIO01 (sample SAMN16585339, study PRJNA669376) | soil metagenome | isolation source: Crop rotation soil | place: USA: Cullars Rotation, Alabama | collected 2011
CCACCCGGCCGGAACCTCCGATGGCGAAACGCAGCTCGCTCACCGGTTGGATGCAGCATGGGTTGCATACCGGGATATGAGCGAGCAGTTCGCCGCCATGACCGGCCAGGTTCAGCCGGACATTCAAGCCGGGCTGCTCAATGGCCGGATGCTGAAGGCAATGGAGCAGTTCCGCGACGCGCTGAGTTCTGCGATCGACGCCAACATGCAGGATGGCCAGGCAGCCGCCGGACGGGCCGAGCGGCTGGGTCGCGCCGCCCGCCTCTGGATCGCCGGCGCACTGGCCTTCAGCCTGGCCCTTTGCGCGGCCGGCGGCTACGTGATGATCGCCGCCGTCGCCCGGCCGATTGCGGCAATGAGCGGCCTCATGCGCCGACTGGCGCGGCACGACACGGACATTGACGTCCAAGGCGCCGAGCGGCGCGACGAGATCGGCGCGATGGCGCAGTCGGTCGAGCAACTCCGTCAGGGCATCATCGAAGCCGATCGGGTGAACCGGGAGCGTGCGGCGGAGCAATCCGCCAAGCTGCAACATGCCGAGCACCTTGCCGCGTTGGTCGGCGGGTTCGAGACGGAGGTCGGTCACCTCGCTGCCCGCATCTCCGATGCCGCAGGCGCGCTGCAATCAACCGCCCGGTCCATGACCCATACAATCGGTTCCGCCGGCGAGGAAACGGCATCGGTCGCCGCCGCGGCCGAACAGGCCCGCGCCAATGTGGAAACAGTCTCCGCGGCCACTGATACGCTGGCGGCAGCCATTGCCGACATCGGCCGCCGGGGCACGGAGTCAGCACAGATCGCCAGCCAGGCGGTCCAGGATGTGCGGCAGACCGACACGGTGGTTCAGGCTCTCGCTGCTTCCGCCCGGCGGATTGACGAAGTCCTCACTCTGATCGGCGACATCGCCGGCAAGACCAACCTGCTGGCGCTCAACGCGACGATCGAGGCCGCCCGCGCCGGCGACGCCGGCAAAGGCTTCGCCGTGGTCGCCTCTGAGGTGAAGAACCTGGCCGGCCAGACCACGCGCGCCACCGAGGAGATCGCCGCCCAGGTACGCCAGATCCAGGAGGCCACCGGTGAAACCGTGGCCGCCGTGCAAGGCATCGGCGCAGTGATCGAGCGTGTCGGCGCGATCGCCGCCAGCATCGCTACCGCCGTGGAAACACAAAGCACCGCAACCGCCGAAATCGCTCGCAACGTGCAGCAGGCGGCCGCCGGCACGCGCGAGGTCAGCGTCGGGATCGACCAGGTCAGCCGCAACGCCGCAACCACGGGGACGTCGGCCGATCAGGTGCTGGCAGCGGCTTCTGACGTTGCCGCGCAAGCCGGTTCACTCTCCGCCAACATGGCCCGTTTCAGCGAACAGTTCCGCGCTGCCTGACGGTCATACCCAGAAGAGGCGGCGTCCTTCACACATGCAGCCGCGACAGATCCAGCAGCACGTTCGCCTCCAGCTCTTTCTCATCGAGCCGGTGCTTCACCAGGTCGCCGATACTCACGATACCCTTCATCTCGCCGTTGTCGATCACCGGCAGATGCCGGATCTTCTTCTGGGTCATCGCCGCCAGCACCGCGTCGATCCGTTCGTCCGATCGGCAACTGATCACCGGCGAGGACATCAACTGCCGAACATCCCACCCTAGTGCCGCGGCCCCCTCGCGCGCGATCGCATTGACGAAGTCGCGCTCGGAAAAGATGCCGGCGACATGCATCCACTGGTCCTCGACCACCACGGCACCGATGCGGTGTTCGGCCAACCTGCTCACCGCGAGTGCCACCGGATCGCCCGGCCGCACCTTCACGACCTCATGTCCCTTGGTTTTCAGCACATCCGCGATCAACATCGGGATCCTCCTTCCAAGCCACACAGACTTGAAATAGGCACCCGCCACCCCGATGGGGATTACGTCACGCTAAAATTTCGCCCACCCATGCCGTAGCTACATCTGCACGACCGCGCTCAACTCGAACGTCTCGCCCGCCGGGTTCTCGCCAATCCGCAGCGTCTTCGGATTCGGGAACGTGTACGGCGGCACCGGCAGATTGTATGGCGCCGGCACGCCCGAATAGACACGCCCCGCCAGGTCGTATTTCGATCCGTGGCACGGGCAGAAATACCCACCAGGCCAGTTCGTCACGGGCGTGTCCTTGCTCGGCTGCGGATAATACCCCGGCAGGCAGCCGAGATGCGTGCAGATCCCCACCATGACGCCGTATTCCGGGTTCACCGAGCGGTGCCAGTTCACCGCATAGGGCGGCTGTTGCATCACCGTCGAGTTCGGATCGCTCAGTTGCTGCACCATCGCCGGCGTTTGCAGCGTCTTCAGCGCGTCCGGCGTCCGGTTGATGATCAGGATCGGGCTGCCGCGCCACAGGATGATGATCTGCTGCCCCGGCGCGACCCGGCTCAGGTCCACGTCGATCGGCGCCCCCGCCGCGATCACATCCTCCGCCGGGTTCATCGAATCGATGAACGCCCACGCCACCGCACCCGTCCCGATGCCAGCCGTCGCCAGCGCGACCAGCTTCAGCAGATCGCGCCGGCCCGGCTCCGCCCCAAGCGCATGTGCATGTGAACTCATCCGTCACCTCCGTGCCCGATCATTGCACGCAACGACGCCGCAACGGCGTTAACTCTGCTTCATCGCGAGCGCGAACTCGCGAAGCGCCCGCGGATAGATGACGTGTTCCTGCTCCAGCACCCGGGCCGCCAGTGTCTCCGCCGTATCGTCCGCCAGCACCGGCACCGAGGCCTGCGCGAGGATCGGCCCTTCGTCCATCGTCTGTGTCACCACGTGCACCGTGCAGCCATGCTCCGCCACGCCAGCCGCAAGAGCCCGCTCATGCGTATGCAGCCCAGGGAACGCCGGCAGCAGGCTCGGATGCATATTCAGCATCCGCCCCTGCCAGGGATCGATCAGCCGTGGCGTCAGCAGCCGCATGTATCCCGCGAGGCAGACAATCTCTACGTCCGCCGCCCGCAACGCGTCGTCGATCGCCGCCTCATGCGCCGCTCGATCGCCCTTGAACGCCTTGTGGTCGATCGCGACCGCCTTCACCCCCGCCTGCCGCGCCAGCTCCAGCCCCGGCGCCTCCGGGCGGTTCGACACCACCAGCGCGATGTCCGCCGGAAAATCCGTCTCGCGCGCCGCTGCGATGAGCGAAGCCATATTCGAACCGCGCCCGCTGATCAGAATGCCCACCCTGGGTCGCATGCGCCGCTCTTCCCCATCCATCTTCGATCCTCACGCGCGGACGGTGAGTCCATTCAGCTGCCAATACGCGCGCGACCGCCTCCCGCCAACTAGCTCCAGGCATCACCCGGACCCAGGCATCCCCCATCGAACCCTTGAGATCACTCCGCGACTGCCCACCTTCTGGGCGGCGAATCTCGGTAACGGCGGCTGGCGTCGGACCAGCCTGTGGGGCCGTGACTTCCGGTCAATCCCACCACGCTTTGGCAGCACCGCGCCGCATAACGGCGCGCCCTGCGGGGGATGCGTCATAACCGTGGAGTTATGACCAATGTTCGCGGCACCAGCGCCGGGATTTGCCGGCAGCACAACGCCTGACAAGGCCGACAACGTCACCACCCCCCGCGCGCCAAGTGTGCTCGTCATCGACGACGATGCGGCGATGCAGCACATGCTGCGAGGCTATCTCGAGCCACACAACGTGCATGTTCTGTCCGCCCTGTGCAGGGACGACGCGAACCGGCAGCTGGCCGCCAGCAAACCCGACGTCATCATCCTCGATCTTCGGCTCGGCAGCGACGATGGCCTCGACCTGCTGCGGGACATCCGCGCCCGCTCCGACGTGCCGGTGATCATCACCACCGGACACCGGCGCGACGAGATCGACCGCGTGGTCGGGCTCGAACTCGGCGCCGACGATTACATCACCAAGCCATTCGGGCCGCGCGAGCTCCTCGCGCGCATCCGCGCGGTGTTGCGCCGCCAGGAGCTCGGCCGCGCCGCCTGGCAGCGTGCGGTTGAAGTCGGGCGCTTCAGGTTTGGCGGCTGGCAACTCGACCGGCGCACCCGCCGCCTGACCGATCCCGGCGGCACACCTGTCACCCTCACCAAGGGCGAATACGCACTCCTGATCGCATTCCTTGACGCGCCGCAGCGGCCGCTCAGCCGCGAGCACCTGCTCCAGGCGACGCGGGTCCACGAGGATGTGTTCGATCGCAGCATCGACGTGCAGATCCTGCGACTGCGCCGCAAGCTCGAAGGCGACCCCGGCGCGCCGCGCATCATCCAGACCGAGCGCGGCGTCGGCTACGTCTTCACCCTCCCCGTCGAACATCTCTGAGGAACCGGCGATCCGCCGGATGCAATCATCATCGCTACAGCCGTAACCATATTCCCGCAGGCCGGAATGCTTCCGCAACCTGGCATCGTCAGCCTCCCCTTCGGCATTCGAAGGGAAAGCCTGATGCGCATTTTGTTCACGACGCCCGCCGACAACACCGAAATCCGTCGGTTCAGCAACCTCGACGCACCATCCGCGAACAGCGTGGTCCTGCACGTGTGGGGGCCACGACAGAAGCCACGGCCATTGGTGGCGGCCATGTCCTGGCTGACGAAGTCTATCGTCGATGGGCTTGCGGCCTATGGCGAGATGATCTGCCCATACCTCATCGATCTGCCTGATGCGCACGCCGATCACCAGCAGTCAGGCTCCATCGCTCCCTGGCCCTTGCGCCGCGAGCCGCAATCCGACGAGGCGTCCGAGCCGCCGCCTGCCCCGCCTCCAGCGCGCGAAGGGATCACGGTCCGCCTGGCACGATGGCTGGCGCGGCTGCGCCCGCAGCCTCGCCCCGACCACGCCGCGCCGGGACCCGAGCGGGAGACGCTCGACGACAGGACGCTGCGCGATATCGGCATGCCCCCCTATCACCCTGACGATCTCGAGCGCTACCTCGAGCGATACCTGGATCACGGCGGATGGTAGCAGCGTCAGGCGGACGCGCCGCTCTAGCCACCTGGCGAGCCGCCCGGTGGCTGGCGTGTTTTGCCGCCATATCGCTCACCCTCGTCAGCGACCTCGCGGCACAGGCACCGAGCGCATACGCGGATGCCCCGCCACCCGTCGCTGATCAGGAGCCGATCACGGCGATCCCGGATCCGCCCGCAGCCGAACCCGCCAGGCTCGCGCTCGGCGAGCACCTGTTCGACGATCGCCGCCTGTCGCACGACGGCACGCTGGCCTGCACGTCGTGCCACGACATCAACACCAATGGCGCCGACGGCCACCTTCATCCTGTCTCCGGCGCCATCGGTAAACCGCCGCTCGCCACGCTGAGCATATTCAATGCCGCGCTGAGCTTTCGCCTTAACTGGCGAGGCAATGTCCGCACCCTTCAGGAGCAGGCCGAAGCCTCGATCGAGAACCCGGAAAACATGGCGAGCAGCGTGGCCGAAGTTCTCAGCAGATTGAGCGCCGACCACACCATCGTGCGGCAGTTCCAGCACGCCTATGGGCGGGAGCCCGACAGGTCCAGTCTGCTCGACGCGATCGCCGTCTACGAAGGTTCGCTGTTGACGCCGGACAGCCGCTTTGATCAGTGGCTGAAGGGCGACCGCACCGCGCTTTCGTCCGAGGAGCAGCACGGCTACGTCCTGTTCCAGTCGCTCGGATGCGTTGCCTGTCACCAGGGCGTCAACGTCGGCGGCAACCTCTACGAACGGCATGGCATCTTCCACCCGCTCGCCTCGCCATGGCCCGAGGTGCTGCGCGTACCAAGCCTGCGGAACGTCGCCGTGCTCGCCCCCTATTTCCATGATGGCAGCGCTCCGACACTCGATGATGCCGTCCGCCAGATGGCTGTGGCGCAACTCGATCAGACACTGAGCGATGACCAGGTCGCGGCCATCACCGCTTTCCTCAGAACGCTCACCGGAAAGTATCGTGGCGTCACGGTGACCGCGCCGATGCAATGAGGTCGCTTTCCGCCACCACGGTCACACTGCTGCTGATCGCGCTGCTCACCTGGCTGTCGATCCGTGCGTTCAACCCCAACGCCGAGCGCTTCGATCTCGCGCTGGGCGAGCTCGATCGGTTCGCGACCGCCCAGGCAATGCTGCGCAACGACATGCTCAGCGCGCGGGCCGGACTGCTGCGCAACTATGACCCGCTGGTGCGCGACGAGCACGCGTTGGACGCCTCGCTCAACCGCATTCAGATCATTCTCGCAGGCGACACGGCGGCGGAGCCCGCGCTCAGCCGCCTCGCGGCCTTCGTGCTGCGGCAGGAAGACCTGATAGAGCAGTTCAAGAGCGACAACGCCCTGCTGCGGAATTCGCTCGCATATTTCGCCCGGTTCAGCGTCTATCTGAGTGCACCTGATGAGGCCACTCCATTGTCGTCGGCGATCAGTGCCCTCGGTGGGGCGGTGCTTCGCCTCACGCTCAACACATCTGCGACAGCCGTGCGCGATGTGCAGAACCGATTGGACGACCTCGCCCGCCGGGTATCGCCGGCCGCCGGTGACGCCGCGGTCATGGCACTGCTCGCGCATGCGCGCCTACTCGACAAACTGCTGCCGGCGACCGACATCATTCTGCGCGAACTCTCATCCGTGCACGACAAGCGCAACCAGGATGCCCTGCGCGCGACCCTGCTCGCCCAGCAGCTCACCTCGCGCAAAACGGCGCGCGAGTTCCGGTTCGTGCTCTACCTCAGCTCGCTGTTGCTCGTCGCTCTGCTGGTGTTCGCCGGCGTACAGCTTCGCGCGCGCGTCCAGACGCTGCGCCGCAGAGCCGCTTTCGAGCACGTGCTGGCTGGCGTCTCCATGAACTTCGCCAACGCGCCCGAAGCGGAAATCGAGGCCACCGTCGCGCACGCATTGCGCGACATCGCGCGATGGCTTGGCGCGGATCGCGCCTGGTACCTCCATTCCGCCGGCGTAGGCCAGACAATTACCTGGTGCCGTGACGGCATCTCCTTCCCGCCTGGCTGGCCGGACCGTGCCCCATCGTTGCTGTCACGCCATCACTACCCTCGCATCGACACAGTCGTGCATGTCCCGGCCCTGGAACGCATGCCACACGGCGCCGAGCGCCGCGCTCTTGCCGCGGCTGGGTTACGAAGCTGGACGTGTGCCACCGCAACGCTCGCCGACGGCACGGGGGTGCTGATGGGATTCGATGCCATCGCCCACGCCAGCCACATTCGCCCCGGCGAACCCGGCCTTCTGCGCGTGGCACTGGATACCATCATCAACGCGCTCGGCAGGCGCGCACTGGAGCACGAGCGTGCCCGGCTCACCGTGCGGCTGGAACAGGCGCGCCGCCTGGAAACCGTCGGCACGCTGGCCAGCGGCATCGCCCACAACTTCAACAACATCATCGGCGCCATCCTCGGCTACGTGGAAATCGCCGATGAGCAGCACGCGGCTCCACGCATCCTCGCCGAGATTCGCAAGGCGGGCGAGCGGGCGCGCGACCTGGTCGATCAGATCCTCACCTTCGCCCGCCGCCACGACGCCGAGCCCAGCGCGGTGGACCTCCGGACCCTGTCCATCGAGACGGCATCGCTGCTGCGCGCATCGCTGCCGGCGCAGGTCGCGCTGGACCTTCATGCGGGGGACGAACCTGTGTCCGTGGTCGGCGTGCCGGCGCAACTGCAGCAGGTGATTCTCAATCTCTGCAACAACGCCGCGCAGGCGATGGGCCAGGCTGGTCGCATCGATCTCGACATCGCAGTGATCGAGCTCGCCGACCCGGCGCAATTCAGTCACGGCATGCTCGCCGCCGGCCGCTACGCGAGGATCACGGTGAGCGACACGGGACGCGGCATGGACCAGGCTGTGCTCGAGCGCCTGTTCGAACCGTTCTTCACCACCCGCCCGACCGGCAACGGCCTTGGACTGGCCACCGCCCGTGACACCGTTCGCCAGCACGGCGGTGCCATCCACGTGTGGAGCGCCGTCGGGCAGGGCAGCCGCTTCGAGGTCTGGCTGCCGCACGCGCCGGCTGGCACGCGCGCATCCGGTGCCGCACTGCCCTTTGGCCAGGGCGAGGCCGTCCTGGTGCTGGAGCGCGACGCCGGGCAACTGCTGCGCGACGAGGAGATGCTGGCCGCGCTCGGCTACGAGCCCGTGGGCTTCACCAGCGTGGCCACGGCCTGGGAGGCGTTCGCCGGTTCAATCCAGCGCTTCGACCTTGTCCTGCTGGCGCATTCCGCCTCGATCGCGGACATGCTCGCACTGTCCCAGCGACTCCACCGGCTGGCCCCCCGCCTGCCGATCCTCCTCGCCACGTCCGCCCATGACGAATTCAATGCCGGACAACTGCTTGGTGCCGGCATCGCCGATGTCGTGCCCTGGCCGCTCGCCTCGGTGGAGACTGCACTGGCATTGCAGAGCGCCCTGCGGCGCAGCAGCCAACCCGCGCAGACGCAATACGTTGATGGCTGAGGACCGCTATCCCGGCCACCCCTCCGGCACCTCAATCCTTACCTGCGCCACGCCGTCGCCTGTCGCGATGTGCCCGATCCGGGCCACGCTTTCCCCAACATCCCGCAGCATCTCGGCGGCACGCTCCGCGGCATCCGCCGCGACCACCAGCACCATGCCGATCCCGCAGTTGAACACCCGCAGCATCTCGTCCGATGCGATGCCCCCCGCCTTCGACAGCCATGGGAACACTGCCGGCACGGACCAGTAAGGCTCCAGCACCGCCGCCACCCCGTCCGGCAGGACCCGAGGCACATTCCCCACCAGGCCGCCGCCCGTGATGTGCGCCGCCGCCTTCAGCAGTCCCGCCCGGTGCAGTGCCAGCACCGCCGGCACATAGATCCTCGTCGGCGTCATCAGCGCCGCGGCCAGCGTTGTCTCCGGATCGAACGGCGCCGGCGAATCCCAGGCCAGCCCGCTCACCTCCACCACGCGCCGCACCAGCGAGAACGCGTTGGAATGCACGCCCGAGCTCGCCAACCCCAGGATCGCATCTCCCGCCGTCACCCCGCGAGGCAGCAGCGCCCCGCGCTCCGCCGCCCCGACCGCGAACCCCGCCAGGTCGTAATCGCCCTCGCTGTAGAGCCCGGGCATCTCCGCCGTCTCGCCGCCAACCAGAGCACACCCGGCCTCGTGGCAGCCCGACGCAATCCCGGCGATGACCTCGCGCGCCTGTCGCACGTCCAGCTTCCCGGTCGCGAAGTAATCGAGGAAGAACAGCGGCTCCGCGCCCTGCACGACGATGTCGTTGACGCACATCGCCACCAGGTCGATGCCGACCGTGTCGTGGATGCCGGTCTCGATCGCGATCTTCAGCTTGGTCCCGACCCCATCCGTCCCTGACACCAGCACAGGGTCCACGAACCCCGCCGCCTTCAGGTCGAACAGCGCACCGAAGCCGCCGAGGCCACCCATCACCCCGGCCCGCGCCGTCGCGCGCGCCAAGGGTTTGATCGTCTCAACCAGCGCGTCGCCTGCCTCGATGTCCACGCCGGCTGCTCGGTAGGTCAGACCCTGCGGTTCGCCTCTGGTCATGATTGCCCTCGATACGCTACTGCCTTGGACGGACGCAATGCGGGGATAACCAGGCGGATGCCTGACGGATCGCAGATCGATCGCGGCGGCACCGCCACGCTGGTGACATGGCCAAACGTGATCACCTTCGCACGCCTCTGTGCTGTCCCCGCCGCTGTTTGGCTGGTGATGGAGCACTGGTTTGCCGGCGCATTCTACCTGTTCGCCGCGGCCGGGCTGTCGGATGCCGTGGATGGCTGGCTCGCCCGCCGCTTCGGCGGAAATTCGGTGGGAGCGATCCTTGATCCGGTGGCCGACAAGGCCCTCCTGATGTCCATGTACGTGACGCTCGCCGCCGTGAATGTCGTGCCGGACTGGCTCGCCATCCTCGTGGTATTCCGCGACATGGTGATCGTGGGCGGCGTCGTCGTGCTGTCACTGCTCGGCCAGTCCGTGGTGATCCGCCCGCTGTACGTGTCGAAACTTAATACCGTGTTTCAGATCGTCCTGGTCGCTGCCGCCTTGCTGCTCACCGGCTTCGACCTCGCAGCCCCCGACCTGCTGGATGCACTCACCTGGGCCGTCGGCACAACAACGCTGGCGTCCGGCGCCGCCTATGTCTGGACGACGGTGCGCGGCCGATGACGGGCAGCGCCGACTTGCCGCCGCCCGAAACCAGCCCGCCGCCGTCTGAACCTCGCCCATGGCTCGCCGAACCAGCCGAGCTTCCCGGCCGGGCCACCCGCAACCAGCGCGTCGCCCTCGTCGTGGGGCTTTTTGTCGCCGCCTGGCTGGTGCTTCAGCTCTTCGCCTCGGTGCTGGCGCCGTTCGTCGCCGCAGCCGGCATCGCCTACGTCCTGGATCCGCCGACCACGAAGCTCACCCGCCTTGGCCTGCCGCGAGGCCTCGCGGCGCTGGTGATGATCATCGTCCTGCTCGCGGGTGCCCTGCTGTTCGTCCTGCTGCTCTACCCGCTGATCCTCCAGCAGATCGGCCTGCTCATCGGCCGCATCCCGCAATACGTGCAACTGCTCCAGCGCTGGGCCAGCGAGGTCATCTCCGACCTCCAGCAGAACTTCGGTTCCGATGTGGTGAACGACAAGTTGCGCGACCTGGTCAGCAGCCAGGCCGGCAGCATGCTCGGCGTGATCGCATCCTCGCTCACCAGTCTCACCAGCGCCGGTTTCGCCATCTTCAACGTGCTGACGCTCGCCATCGTCACGCCTGTCGTCGGCTTCTACCTGCTGCGTGACTGGCAGAAGGTCATCGCGATGGTCGATTCCTGGCTGCCGCATCGCTACGCCGACGTGATCCGCGCCCAGGCCCGCGAGGTGGACCGCATCCTGTCGGCCTGGGTCCGGGGCCAGGCGCTCTGCTGCATCCTGCTGGCGCTCTATTACGCCCTGGCGCTGACCGTCGCCGGCCTCGATCTCGGCCTCCTCGTCGGCCTCGCCGCCGGCATGCTCTCGTTCATTCCTTATGTCGGCTCGATCACCGGCGGCGTCACCGCGCTCGGTCTCGCGATGGCGCAGTTTCCCGCCTGGCGCGGCGTCATTGTCATCGGCTGCGTGCTGATCATCGGCCAGACCCTGGAGGGCTACGTCATCTACCCCCGCTTCCTCGGCGATCGCGTCGAATTGCCTGCGGTGTGGGTCATCTTCGCCCTGTTCGCCGGCGGCGCCGCGTTCGGCTTCCTTGGCGTCATGCTCGCCGTTCCCGTCGCCGCGACGATCGGCGTGCTCTGCCGCTTCTGGCTCCGCCGCTACCTGAACAGCCCGCTCTACCTCGACCCGCCCGCCGGACGTTAGGTCAATGGCCTCCGCCACCGCCGTCGCCGTAGTGCGGTCCGAAGGCCGGATAGACGTTGACGTTGGTGATCGGCAGGTGGCAGCCAGCCAGCACGACAGCGGCCGTCAGCAGTGATGCAATCGCTTTCCACATCGGTTCTGACACCATACCGCGGTACCATCAGCAACAGCCAGCGCCTGCCCCCGACGCGGCGAACGCCTGCTTCCCCTTGCGGTCCGCGGCGAGCCGCGCGTAAGGGTCGATTGCGCCTGGCAGGATCTCTGACTAAAGTCAGAGAATGGACTCTCGCCACATGCAGCAGGTGCGCCGCTTCAACCGCCTGGTAATCCAACGCACGGGCGCGCTTGAAACCAGCTACCTCCGTCGCGGCCGCCCCCTTGGCGAGGCCCGTCTCCTCTTCGAGATCGGCCCAGACGGCGCCGACGTCCGCACCCTCCGCACCCGCCTCGACCTCAACTCCGGCTACCTCAGCCGACTGCTCCGCTCGCTGGAATCGCAGCACCTCATCACCGTGCGCCCCGAGCCCGACGATGCCCGTCGGCGCGCGGTTACCCTCACCCGGAAGGGCCGCGCCGAATACACCGCCTATGAAAAGCTGTCGGACGGGCTCGCGACTTCCTGGCTCGAACCCCTGACGCCCACACAACGCGACCGCCTCACCATCGCGATGGCCGAGGTCGAGCGCCTCATCACCGCCGCCACCATCGCCGTGCGCATCGAACCACCGGACAGTGACGCCGCCCGCCATTGCCTCGCGCAGTACTTCGCGGAACTCGCCACCCGCTTCGAAACCGGCTTCGACCCAGCCCGCAGCAATTCCGCGACCGAGGCCGAAATGACCCCACCCGCGGGTTATTTCTTCATCGCCTGGATCGACACCCGCCCTGCCGGCTGCGGCGCCCTGAAATGCAACCCGCGCCGCATCGGCGAGGTGAAGCGCATGTGGACCGCACCCGACGCCCGTGGCCTCGGTGTCGCCCGCCGCATCCTGCACGCGATAGAAACCAAGGCTCGCGACCTGCGCCTGAAGCGCCTCCGCCTGGAGACCAACCGCACACTGCTCGAGGCGCAGTCACTTTACCGGAGCGCCGGCTACCGCGAGGTCGCGGCCTTCAACGCCGAACCCTACGCCCATCATTGGTTCGAGAAGCGCCTGTAGCAGCGCCCCGTGTCATCACGATCGCCGCCATTCAAGCGAGCGCGATGCAAACCCTCGGTTCACTCATTCGGCGTAACCTGCCAGGCATGCGACTTTTATTCGTGGCCGTGCTGCTTGCCGGCTGCAACCTCACGCCGGAGCAAGCGGCAACCGTCGGCGTCGGTGCCGCGGTTGGCAGCATCGCGGTCATCGGGCGCAGCCCGGCCGACGCCGTATATTCGATTGTCAGTGGCCGCGACTGCTCGATCGTCCGCCTGGAGCAGAACAAATCCTACTGCAAGCCCATCGAGCCTCCACCCTCCCCGCAGCCCTACTGCACGCGCAGCCTCGGTGTTGTGGATTGCTGGGCCGATCCCGAAAAAATGCCGAACCTGCCGCCCCAGGTCGGTGACATCCCCCACGGCCTCACCCCCGAACAGGAAGCCGACCGTGTGAAGGGCTGGCTGAACTTCTAAGCCTCGGTCACCGCTAGAACGAGATGGGATTCAGCCGAATATCTCATCAATGACATCAATGAATTTGGCAAGGTTGTGAAGGCAGCCAAGCCGATCGACGACATTCACCGCGCGAAGTACCTAAATTTCCCGAAAGCTATTGCCCCCATATCCCCGCCTGCTGCGCAACGTCACCGCAGCCTTTGCGCATTTTGCGTGTTTTGCGGTTCCATTTCCCTTCCAGTCGAGCAGACCACGCTGCAAGCGACCAAGGCAGCCGTGAACCCGGCAAATAACATCCTGCCCTAGCCAGCGGCATCTTCGCCGCATCCGCGCATTTCGAAATAGGTCTTGCCGCCCCGCTCAAACCCCGCACCCTCGTAGAAGCGCAGCGTGCTTTCCTGCCGCGAGCCCGTCGCCAGCGTCACCTTGTAGCAATCGGCCTTCCGAGCAACCTCGACCGCATACGCCAGCACCCGCCGGCCAAGCCTCATCCGGCGATACTCGAGATGCGTCACGACATTCTCGATCACTGCATACGGTCTGCCGCCGCGGGTCAGGTTGGGAATGATCGCCAGCGTGCACGAAGCAACGACGCTCTGCTCATGTTCAGCAACGACAACGGTCATGAACCCGGACCCGATCATGGTCGCCCACGTGCGCTCGGCCTTCGTGATCTCCATCGCCGGATCATCCGGATGCAGATGCCGATAGATCGCCAGTATTCCCGGCAGATCACCCTCTCTCGCGGAGCGGACAATCATGTCAGCCACCCGGCACCGGCCGTTGGCCCAGCGACGTCGTGAACCGCAGCAGATAACCATCCGGGTCGGCGACGACGAATTGCCTGCGGCCATACTCGAGCGCGTCCCGGCGATACCAGCGGTCTTCCAGTGGCACGACGATCCTGTATCCCGCGGCCTGAACGCGGCCATGCACGCGATCGACGTCAGCCACCTCGATCATGAAGCTCACGCCCCGGCCGTACGGACGCTCGAGCGGTGCCGTCCTGAACCGCCGGCCAGGCCCGGCAGCGTCCTCGAGCATCAGGTCCACACCTTCCAGGCTCAGAAAGACAAACCGCTCCTCGGGCCGGTCGAACACCACCGAGAAGCCAATCACCCCGACATAGAACGCCAGCGAGCGATCCACGTCCGCCACGTCGAGTTCAGGCGTCAGCACGGCTGCCCTCCGTTTCAGGCCAGCAGAACGTGCGTCACCTCATCGCCGGTCTCAGCATCGATGACCGAGAAGGCGATATCTTCGGCGGCCCATCCACGAAGCTGCTCGGCCGTGACGTATCGCTGGTTGGCGACATCATAGAGACGGCTTCCAGCATATCGCTTTACGACGATGGGTCGGGTCGGCTGCCAGGCTGACATGCGAGCCTCCGCTGCGGGGGCGCACTCCAGCATGGGCTGCGGTTGGAAGCAAAGCCGCCTATGCAGCATCAACGCGCCGATGGGCCTGCAATGTCTCCTGATGCAAGAGCTGCGTGTCCTGCCAAATCTCGAAGGCACGCGCGATCGCGCCGAAAGTCGGGTTGAGCGTGCGATGGTGTGTCTCGACGATCGCAGAATTGAGGTCGCTCGAGTCAAGGAAGTCAGCAGTCAGAATGCCGTTGTTGCCGTCGAGCAGATAGTAACGAAACGTTGCCATGCCGTTCGCCTCGACCGAGCCTCAATATACCATGCCGTCCAAGCCGCGCACGGCTCCCCAGTCGGCAAGCATCGCCACCTCCGTCGAAGTCGCGATCTCGGTCAGCCGGCGGGCGATGGCAAGGTCATCCACCTCGAGCGCTAATTGCTTCGTATCGAGGATCAACACTAGCATATGAGGATCGAGGCACTGATCTGTTCGCATGGCCAATCTCTCGAAGCTTTCAGTCTGAATTCGACTTAGCGAAGGTCTTCGACAACAGAAATACGGAAAAATACGTAGAAAACATTGCGCAGCCGATCAACTTTCGATTCATTATCGTCCGGCTTAATGCAGGGACCGATCACAGACCTCAAGGTCCGACGATGAAAAACACCGGCGCACGAACACGGATCAGCCACGACCAGGAAGAACAGTGGATGGCTGATCAAATACTCGAACAGAAGCACGCCGACGATCGCGAACGCTGCCAGAGACGAATCGGCATCGATTCAGCGAGTGTCAGCCAACTGGTGCAGGATTTTATGGCGTCGCACAGCGTGACTGCATATCCTCCGGGGTACGCGGCCCTCTCGCGGCAATACAACCTGCACTAGCGACGCCGTATCGATCGGGGGACGTGGGAATGAACGATCACGAAATATCGGCAATGCGCCAGCAAGCTCTGCAAGCCTACGAAGCGGCCGAGCTCACATGCAATCGCACCGATGCTTTCATTCAATTGGTGGTTGCTGAACTGGTGGCCGGCAACCGCTTTGGCTTTCGGGGCGATTTGTTGTCCTATCGCGAAAGATACAGTCCCTAGGAATCCCGAACGCCCTTCTCGCACGGTATGGTACGAGGCAGCCGCAGGTGTTGCTACCTCGCCACCCGCGCCACATCGGTCTCGATCTTTTCCAGCACCTCCGTCACTGCCGCCCGCATTGCCGCGGCAATCGCCGGTGCATCCGAGCCGTTCAGCTTCGCTTCCGCACGCTCCGTCCGTTGCAGCACCGCCTTGATCGGCGACGGATGCTGATCGAGCAGCACGAACGCCACGCTCACTCGCGCCACCCCGGCATTCGGATCGGCAATGAACGACTGGAGTTCTCCCTCCAGCACGTAATCGGCCTCCAGCCGGCTGCCCGGCGCAACCACCGCACTGAACAGCCCCGATCCCGCCAGCCATTGCCGCAGATCGTCCTCGACCGCCTGCGCTGGAGGCACCGCCCACTGCTCATAGAAATCCACGTGCACGCTGCCATCGGGTTGCTGCCATTGCATCCCGCGCACATCCAGTCCCGGCCCCGCGCGGATCTCGCGCACCAGCAGCACCTTCCCGCGCGCCCGCGCCGGCCGCACGGACGCCCGATGCACATCGAGCGGCCAGTCCCGCTTCTGAACATAAGTGCTGGACGGCAGCAGCGAGCAGCCGCCCAACGCCGCCGCGCCCAGCAAAGCGAACCTTCGCCTCATCTCGCCGGCGCTCCACTCCGGGGCGGAGGCTCGCTCAACGCTCCCGCCGGATATCGCCGCAGCATGTCCGTCAGTTCGCGCAAATTACGCGCGGCCGACTGCACGTCCCGCAGCACCGGTACCACCGCCTGCTCCACATCCGCCGAACCATTGCCGATCCTCGTCGTCGTCACCTGCAATGCCGCGATCAAGGGCGGCAGCTTCGTGGCCGCATCTGCCAGCCGCGCGGCGGCGACACTTGCGTTCGAAAGCAACGCCTGCACCTTCTCCCCCTGCACGGTGTCCCGAAGTGCGCTCGAGGTCTGCCGCAGTTCCGCAGACAGCCCCGGCATGTCGGCCGCTGTCACCGCATCGTGCGTCGCTCGCAACAGCGCGGTCGCCTCGCCCAGCATCGCATGCACATCACCGGTCGTGATGTCGGCGCGCAGGTCCTTCAGCAGACCGTCCGCTTGATCTGCCAACTGCTCGATGGGCACCTTGTTCAGCTTGTCCAGCAGGTTCTCCGCCGCCACCTGCACCTGGCTCAGCGTGCTCGGCATCGAGGGGACGTATTCCGCCTCCGGCTGCCACGGCACCACAAGCGGCGGGTATTGCTTCGGGTCAACGAAATCCAGCTCCAGATACGCCAGCCCCGTCAGTCCCTGCGACGCCAGGCGCGCGCGCAGTCCCAGTGCCACGGCGGCCTGCGTGTCCGGCACCTGCCCGATCTTCCGCGTATCCAGCTCAAACCGCGCGAACACCAGGCGCGACGTGCTGTGTTGCAGATTGAGTGGAATTCCGGAGCCGTATTCCGCTGTCACCAGCCCTAGATCCGTCACCCGTCCGACCGTCACGCCGCGATATTTCACCGGAGCGCCGATTTCGAGCCCCTGCACCGACTCGCTGAAATATGTTTCGTACACCGTGCCGCTGCGGAACCGGTTCCCGCCAAGGAACCATAGCAGTCCCAGCAAGAGCGCGATCCCGGCCAGGATCAGCACGCCTACGCGCAGGTAGAGCGCCCGTCCCTCCATCAGGCCGCGGCCGCCCTTGGCAGTTCGCGGCGGAAGAACGCCCGCACGATCGGATGCGTGCTGCTCTCGCGTAATTCCCTGGGCTTCCCCTCGGCGATCACGCCGCCCGCGTCGGGATACGCCCCGCGGTCCAGCATCACGCAACGATCGGCAATCGCCATGATCGATGCAAGTTCGTGCGTCACCACCACGAACGTCGCCCCCAGGTCCTGCCGCAGATCCAGTATCAGGCGATCAAGACCGGCCGAGGTGATCGGATCCAGCCCAGCCGACGGCTCGTCCAGCAGCAGCAAAGGCGGATCCAGCGCCATCGCCCGCGCGATGCCCGCCCGTCGTGCCATCCCCCCGGAAATCTCCGCCGGCATCAGGCCTGCCGCATCACCGAGCCCGACCATCCCCAGCTTCACCCGCGCCACTGCCTCACGCCCCTCGGGCGGCAGCGCCGTGAACATCTCCAACGGCAGCATCACGTTCTCCAGCAGCGTCATCGAACCGAACAGCGCGCCCGACTGGAACATCACCCCCATCCGCCGCTGCACCGCGCGCAACGCTGTCTCCCGCTTCGGTCCGGTGATCGCCTGCCCAAACAGCGAAATCCGCCCGGTGCTCGGCACCAGCAGCCCGATCAATTGCTTCATCAGCGTGGACTTGCCGCACCCGGACCCACCGAGGATCACGAAAACCTCGCGCGGATACACTTGTAGCGACACGTCACGGAAGATCGTGCGGCGTCCGAATCGCTGCGCAACGTGGTCCACTTCGATGATCGGCTCGTCGCTCACAGATGCAGCCGGTAGAACACCAACGCGAATATGCCATCAACTGCGATGGTCGCGACGATCCCGCCGACCACGGCCGATGTCGCCGAAAGTCCCACAGCGCGCGGTCCTACGCCCGTGCCCAGCCCGGCGCGGCAGCCGATCGCCGACACCACCAGCCCAAAGCACACGGCCTTGAACAGCCCGCCATACAGATCGCTCGCACTCACCCATTGCTGAACCTGCCGCGCGATCGCCACGAACGGATAGCCAAAACCGCGCATCACGGTCGCCATACCCAACAGCCCGGCGATATCCAGTGTCATCGTCATCACCGGCATGACGCACATCGCGGCAATCATCCGTGGCAGCACCAGCATCGTCATCGGATCGAGGCCCATCGTCGTCAGCGCATCGATCTCCTCGTTCACCTTCATCGTGCCGATCTCGGCGGCGAAGGCTGACCCGGTGCGCCCAGCCAGGATCACCGCCGCCAGCAACGGCCCCAGCTCCCGTAGCAAAGCGATCGCCACCAGGCTGGCCACGAAGATATCGGCCCCGAACTGCCGCATCGGCACCGCCGACTGGAACGCCAGGATCAATCCGATCAGGTAGCCCAGCAGGATCACCAGCGGCAGCGACCGGAACCCTGCGCTGTCCACATAACCCAGCAGGACCGACATTCGCAGCATCCGCCGATGCCGCGGCAGCCGGGCGAACGCGACGCTCGCCTCGCCAAGGAACGCCACGCTGAACCCCAACAGCCGCGCCGCCGCCGCCGCCACATCGCGCAGCGTGATCGGCGTGATGGAGGTCGCCCGCTGCTCCATTCTCCCGGCGGCCCGCGCACGCTCGAGCAGCGCCATGGCGCGCGGCGCGATGCCCACGGCTTCGGCCGGCCCGCCGTGCGCCGCTTCGACCGCAGCCAGCAGCGACGCGCCGCCAACATCGCAGAAGGTCACATTGCGCAGATCGAACGACAGCGCATGCCCACGCGCATGCTCGGCCGCATGGATCGCGGGCCGCCACATCGCGCCGATCGCGTGCGCCTCCAGCCGCCCGGCAAACGCCAGCACCGTTCCCCCATCCCGCCGCTCGATTATGAGATGCGCGATTTCAGTCAATGCGCCGCCAGCCAGGTGTCGAAGCGCTGCTTCAGCTTGGCCTGGTTGTCATGCCAGAACCCGACATCCACTCGCACCGCCGCATTCAGATTCGCCGGCGCAGTCGGCGAGAGCTGTGCCAGGTCCCCCGGCAGTCCGTCATTCGCGCCCTTCGCCAGCCCACCTTCGCCGAACTGTCCCACCAGCCGCCCCTCGATCGCCGGCGTCCCGGCGAAATACAGGAACTGCGTCGCCTCCCGCAGATTAGGACTGCCCTTCAGGATCGCCCAGCTCTGAACCTCATACAGGCTCGCCGCCCATTGGATGCCGAAGTTCCGATGCGCCGTCCGGTTCACCTGTGCGATCTGTGGTGCGAAAGCGCTGGTCATCAGCACATCGCCCGAGGCCAGGATGCGCGCCGCCTCCGCGTCGTCGTTCCACCACACGATATACGGCTTGAGCTGATCCAGCTTGCGGAACGCCCGGTCAACGCCGTCGGACGTCGCCAGCACCTTGTACACATCGCCCGGCGTCACCCCGTCCGCGATCAGCGCGAATTCCAGGTTGCCGCGCACGCCCTTATGCAGCCCGCGCTTGCCCGGAAATTTGGTCACATCCCAGAAATCCGCCCATGTCGGCGGCGTGGCGGACTTGTCCCGATCCCACGCCAGCGCCAGCGAGGCGACACCTGCCCCCACGCCACAATCACTGACCGCCTGCGGCAGGTAGTGGTCCTTGCCGCCGATGGCCGACCAGTCGAGCTTCTCGAACAGGTTCTCCGAGCACCCGGAGCCGAGATCCTCGCTGTTCACCATCACCATGTCCCAGGCATTGTCCGGCGTCTTGGCCTGGCTGCGCAGCGTATCGATGTCGCCACCCCACGTGATGAGGCTGGCTGGAATGGCGGTCGCATCGGTGAACGGCTTGGCGAACACCTGCCGAACCGCGGTCTGCGAAGGTGCCGCCACCACGAGCGTCAGGTCACGCGCCCCAGCCGTGGCGAACGACATGGCAAGGATCGCCGCGGCAATGACGAGCGAGCGGGCATGCATCGATACAGGGCTCCGGGTTTTCAGCCAGCGGCGGATGCTTACCATCCGCGAAAATGCGCGGAAACGAAAGCCATCCTCTGCTCGTCGTGCGGACCGCCCTCACAAGGTCATGGCCAGCCGCATCCATCCCCTATAGCCGACCCCCTCCGTCCGTCACGGCCGACCGCCCCCACCCCTCCCCCGTCATGGCCGGCCTTGAGCCGGCCATCAGTCGCGGCAAGCACACGGCCGAGCAGGGGTCCAGCCCGATCGCCCCTTCTCAACTCAAAATTCACCCTTTGTTCCTAAACTCCGGCGCCACTTCGCAGCCAAAAAGGGGCCGCCGCCATGGACATGCAGTCAACCGACCAGGATCTCGCCGCCTTCGCCGACGTCCTCGAGTTCACCCTGGCCACGACGCTGCCCGTCAATCCGGAAGACGCCCCGGACACCCACGCCAGGAAGCTCGCCTCCGCCCAGAGGCAGTTCGCCGCCTTCCACCCCACCAACGAAGCCGAGGCCCAGGAAGCCGCCGCCGCCGTCGCCCTCATGCTCGGCGCCGTCGACAGCCTTGCCCGCGCCGCCAAACCCGGCGTCGGCGGCGAGACCGCAGGACGCCTGCGCAGCAACGCGCTGTCCGCCATCCGCTTCTACGCCACCACCCTCAAGAACGCCCGCAAGCGCGCCCAGGCCGAGGCAACCGCCGCCCAGCCCGCCTCCCCTCCCCAGGACGAACAACCCCTCGGCTTCCCCAAGATCGAGCTCTTCCAGCCCCGCGACCGCCGCGGCAACCCCATTCCCGCCTTCCGCTACGACCTGCTCACCACCAAGCAGAAGCGCGCCGCCTACGATTACGCCAACAAGGCCGCCTGGGCCGAAGCAACCGCCGAGGAAGACGCCGCCATCGCCGAGCAGGCCGAAATCGACGCCCAAAACCCGCCAACAGAGGAGCAGCTCGCCTACTACCTCCCCCTCACAACGCAGGAAGGTGTCGGGTAAGAGTGTCCCGTCCCTATGCCCCCACCACCTTCGCCACCTCGGCAGGCTCCTGCCGCACCAGCACGTCGTACCCGCGCAGCAGCGTCTCCGTGATCCGCCCCGGCGTGAACGCCCGCCCGGCGATCTCGCGCACCGGTGTCACCTCGGCCGCGGTCCCCGCCAGGAACACCTCCGTGGCCCGCTCCACCTCGCAAGCCTCGATCGGCCGCTCCACCACCTTGATCTGCTGCCGCCGCGCGAGGCTCATCACCGACCGCCGCGTAATCCCGTCCAGGAAACCCTCCGGCACCGGCGTATGCACCTCACCATCGATCACGAGGAAAATGTTGGCCCCGGTCGCCTCCGCCACCCGTCCCCGCCAGTCGAGCATCAGCGCGTCGGCATACCCCTCCGCCTCCGCCTTCTGCTTGGAAAGCGTGCCGGTCATGTACAGCCCGGTCGCCTTCGCCAGCGTCGGCGCCGTCTCGGGACTGGGCCGCTTCCACTCCGCCATCCCCAGCCGGATGCCCTCCATCCGGCGGTCGCCGAAATAGCTCGGCCACTCCCAGGCCGCGATCGCCATGTGCACCTTCGTCCCGCGGGAGGACACCGCCAGCGCCTCGCTCCCTCGCCAGGCGATCGGCCGCACATACCCATCCGACAATCCGTTCGCGCCCAGCACCGCGTCGCACGCCGCGTCGATCGCCTCGGCATCCCAGGGCAGCTCGAATCCCATGATCCGCGCCGAGCCGATCAGCCGCTCGGTATGGTCCCGCAGCCGGAAAATGTGTCCGCCATAGGCGCGCTCGCCTTCGAAAACCGCACTGGCGTAGTGCAGCCCATGTGTCAGAACATGCAGCCTGGCGTCGCGCCACGGTACCAGGGCACCGTCCAGCCAGATCCAGCCGTCGCGATCGTCGAAAGGAACCAACTCCATGGCCTTATCTCCCGAAATATTATTGCGTGATACGCCCAGACCATAAAATAGTCGCTCATACGAGTCAACAATACTGACCTAATTGCCGCCCCGTCCAAGGAATGCCTGCCATGTCCGAATCGAAGGACCAGCCGACCGAATCCGACATGCGTCTGGCCCAGGACCTGTTGTTCTTCGCCTACCGCGACTTCACCAACGCGGCCGACGTGGCGCTCAACGAGCTCGGCCTCGGCCGCGCCCACCACCGCGCCCTGTTCTTCATCGGTCGCAACCCCGGCATCACCGTCTCGGACCTGCTGGCTATCCTGCGGATCACCAAGCAGTCGCTCGCCCGCGTGCTCACCGCTCTGGTCGACCAGGGCTATGTCGCTCAGGCCTCCGGCCGCGCCGACCGCCGCCAGCGCCTGCTCACCCTCACCGCTGCCGGCAGCGCGCTGGAACGCAAGCTCTTCGACCGCCAGCGCGCCCGCCTCGGCCCCGCCTGGCGGCAGGCCGGCCCCGAAGCGGTGGCTGGCTTCCGTTGTGTCATGCGCGCCATCATGGATGATGCGGCACGTGCCTATATCGACGCCCATGACGGGAAGGCGGATTGATGCCTGAGGACGCCCACATCCTGGTGGTCGATGACGATGCCCGGCTGCGAGGCCTGCTCCAGCGCTACCTGGCAGGCGCCGGCTTCCGCGTCACGACCGCCGAAACAGCCACCGAGGCGCGCGATAAGCTGCGCTTCATGCACCCGGATATGCTGGTGCTGGACGTCATGATGCCCGGTGAGAGCGGCTTGACCCTGACTGAATCCCTCCGCCAGCAGGGCAGCGACGTGCCGGTTCTGCTCCTCACCGCCCGAGGCGCCCCGGAAGACCGCATCGCCGGCTTCGAAGCAGGCGCCGACGACTATCTCGGCAAGCCCTTCGAGCCCCGCGAGCTTGTCCTGCGCATCCGCGCCCTGCTCCGCCGCGCCCCCACACCTGAGGCCCCGCAGGGCCCGGTCCAGCTCGGCGTCCTCAGCTTCGACGCCGAGCGCGGCGAGCTGACCGGCCCGGAAGGCATCGTCCGCCTCACCGGCGGCGAGTCCGCCCTGCTCACCGCCCTCGCTCGCAAGCCCAACGAGGTCCTGTCGCGCGAAGACATCGCAGCCACGCTCGGCATGGACGAGGCCAGCGAACGCGCCATCGACGTCCAGGTCACCCGCCTCCGCCGCAAGGTGGAAGCCGACCCGCGCGAACCGCGCTTCCTGCACACGGTGCGCGGCCGTGGTTACGTGCTAAAACCCGGCCCCTAACCACCCAGGACACTTATGGCCCGCATCGAGTTCGTCGGCAGCCGCACGATCGGGCGTCTCGCCCGGCGGGTGCTGCCGCGTTCGCTGCTCGGCCGCAGCCTGCTGATGATCCTGCTGCCGCTGATGCTGCTGGAAGCCGTCGCCCTTCAGCTGTTCTACGGCAGCCATCTGGACGTCGTGTCCCGCCGGCTGACCGGCAGCGTCGCGGCCGAGCTCGCCTATACGCTCGAGCTGATGAACCGTTACCCGCAGGACGAGCAATGGATCCTTCGCACCGTCGCCCGTCAATTCGACCTGGCGGTGCGCCTGGAGCCGGGCGTCACGCTGGCCTCCACCAAGTGGCAGAACGTCATCGGGCCCGCCGACGACGATCTTGCCGCGGCGCTGCGCGACGTGGTGCGCCTGCCCTTCACCATGGACTGGACGTCGAACCCGAACACCGTGACGGTCCGCGCCCAACTGCCCCAGGGCGTGCTCGACATCGGTGTCCCTCGCAAGCGCCTCTACGCGACCACCATCTACATCTTCCTGGTCTGGATCGTCGGCACCACGAGCGTGCTGTTCCTGATCGCCGCCCTGTTCATGCGCAACCAGGTGCGCGCGATCCGCCGCCTCGCCGCCGCAGCCGAGGCGTTCGGCATGGGTCGCGACACCGATCCGATCAGGCCTGAAGGTGCCACCGAGGTGCGCCGCGCCGCCGCCGCCTTCAACCGCATGCAGGAGCGTGTCCGCCGCTTCCTGCTCCAGCGCACCGAGATGCTGGCCGGCGTCTCTCACGACCTTCGCACGCCGCTCACCCGCCTGCGCCTCGCGCTGGAGATGATGCCCCCGCACGAGGACACCAGCCAGGACGTCGCCGAAATGACCGCCGACGTCGAGGAAATGGAACGGATGATCCGGGGCTATCTGGCCTTCGCCCGCGGCGAGGGCACCGAGCAGGCGGAACCCGTCAACCTGTCCGCGGTGTTGGAGGAAGTCGCCGCCGGCGCCCGCCGCTCGGGTGCCGCGGTTGACGTGGATGCGCCGGAAACCCTGACGCTGCCGCTGCGCGTGGATGCGGTCCGCCGTGCCATCACCAACCTGGTGGACAACGCCCGCCGCCACGCACATCGGGTTGCGCTCGCCGCCATGCCGCAGGGCCGCATGGTCTTCGTCACGGTGGATGACGACGGGCCCGGCATCCCGCCTGACCGGCGCGAGAGCGTGTTCCGCCCGTTCGAGAGCGGCAGTGCCGGTGGAACCGGTCTGGGACTGACCATCGCACGCGACATCGTCCGCGCCCACGGCGGCGAGATCCTGCTGGAGGACAGCCCGCTCGGCGGCCTCCGCGCGCGGATCAGGCTGCCGGTATAGCTGCGGTCAGAGCACCAACCACGTAATCAGCCCGCCGGCCATCCAGATGCTGCTGCCAATCAATATGCCCAGGACGATGCCGCGGATCGGCGCATGCGGATGCGCCTCGGCCTCGGCAATATTCGGGTCCTCCTCCGGTTCGGGGGGCAGCGGGACCTCGCCGCGCCCCCGCAGGAGCTCGATCAGATGTGGGTTCTGGTAATCGGCCCGCCCCAGGCGCCGCCGATCCGTCAGAGTGTCAGTGCCTGATCGAGGCACTAAGTCAGCAACTTTGTCCGCCATTTCCGTTGACCGAACTGTATCAGCGGATGTTGCCGGAGAAAGTGTTTGGATTTGGTTACAGTGCCGCGCCTAAAACGATATGATTCCGATAACGCGACGTTATATTGTCTCGTACTCCGCCGAAATCTCCTTCCCGGTATAATCCGTCAGCAGCGCCGTCGATATGATGCCGATGATTGCGCACAGCAGGATGTAGAACGCGATCGGCCACGCGGAACCGTAGTGCGCGAACAGCCAGGTCGCGATGAACGGCGATGGCCCACCGGCAATCACCGACGCAAGCTGGTAGCCGATGGACGCGCCGCTGTAACGCAGCCGGGGGGTGAAGCTCTCGGCGATCAGCGCCGCCTCCGGCCCGTACTGCGTCATCACCGGCAACAGCGAGACGGCAATGGCGCTGAACACGATCCACGGCACCCCGCTGTTCAGCATGGCGATGTAGACGAAGCCGAACACGCCCATGAACACGGCACCGATCATGTACATATTCTTGCGGCCGACGACGTCCGACAGATAGCCGGCGCAGACCACCCACATGAAACCCAGCACCGTCTGCGAGATGACGCCGAGCAGCACGAAGTCGCGCGGATAGCCCAGCACGCCGGTCGCGTAGGTGAAGATCCAGGCACCGACGATGTAACCAGGCGCCTGTTCCGGCATGCGCAGCAGCGCCGTCAGGATGATCTGCTTCGGCTGGCGCTTCAGCACCTCCAGCACCGGCACGCGCTCGATGCGCTCCTCGTCGAGGATGCGCTGGAATACCGGGGTCTCCATGATGCCCAGCCGGATCCACAGACCGACGGCGACCATCACCGCGCTCAGGAAGAACGGGATGCGCCAGCCCCACACCAGGAACTGGTCGCCCGAGAACCAACTGAAGAACAGCACTGCACAGTTCGCCAGGAACAGCCCCGCCGGCGCACCGAACTGCGGCCACGCCGAGAGGAAGCCACGGTTCTTGTTGGTCTGCGCCCACTCCATGGCGAGCAGCACCGAGCCGCCCCATTCGCCGCCGACGCCGATACCCTGCACCAGCCGGATGACCGTGAGCAGCACGGCGCCCCAGATGCCGATGCTGTTGTAGCCGGGCACGCAACCGACAGCGACGGTGGCAACGCCGGTCACCAGCAGCGTCACGATCAGCGTCGCCTTGCGCCCGATCCGGTCGCCCCAGTGGCCAAAGATGAACGCGCCAATCGGCCGGCCCACGAACCCGATGAAGAACACACTGAACGCTTCCAGCACGCCAACGAGGGGATCGGATTTCGGAAAGAACAGCTTGCCGAACACCAGCGCGGTGACCGTGCCGTACAGCAGGAAGTCATACCACTCGATCGTGGTGCCGACGGTGCTGGCAATCACCGCACGACGAAGCTGTGCCCTGTGTTCCCGTTCGGATAGTCCGCTCAACGGCACGGAGGCGGCTGCATTCATGGCAAATTCTCCCTGCGTCGCGGGTCACTTATGTGCCCGTTCCATTTCGGCTCCGACGCCGATAGGCCGCAGCGAGTCGTCGTGGCGTTGCGGAAGAACGACGCCAGCGTGCCTGAACCCTGCATCCACGCGAGCCGGTTGGCAAGGAAGTCGTGCAATATCAGCGGCAGATAGACCGCACGAAAATGCGACCACGTCGCCGTTTGATCTTTGGAAGATTGGCAGCGCGACCGTTAATACTTGCCGAAACTCGTCATAGGGCCTATCCGCACAAGCAGAGGGCTGCGCGCCTCAGTGATTGAGAGGCGGCGGAAGGTATACGGCAAAATACTGAAGGAACTGGCGCGGCTGACCGTCAGGTCTTCGATGCCAGTGTCTTCACCTCGTCCATCGCTTCCTCGAAGCGCTTGTTGATCAGCGCCAACGCCTCGGCGTTGGATTGCCGGATCAGGTCGCTCAGCTCCTTCATGTGCGCCACCGCCCGCTGGTAGGCCTGCTTCAGCAGTTCGGCCTGCTTCGCCGCCTTCGCCTGCGGCGCATCGGCCGATGCCAGTTCCTTCATCGCATCGGCAATTTCCGACATGGTGGTCTGCACCATCTCCATCTGCCGCTTGGCCACCGCCTGCGCGCCTTCCAGTGCCACGCGGTTGGCGGCGGAGAACGTCTCGATGTTCTTGCGGTTAGCTGCCAGGAACGCCTCCATGTCCGGCAGCGCCGGCAGCTTCATCTCGGCGAAGAACTTGGTGAAGTCAGGGATTTCCGGTCCGCTTGCCATGGCCTGCTCCTTGTCAGAATGGTGCGTCGCCCGCGACGATGATGCGGTTCATGAAGCGCCGTACGCCCTCGGGGTAGTCGCCGTTCGCCTTGTGCATCGTGCAGCGATCATCCCAGATCACGATGTCGCCCTGGCGCCATTTGTGGCGGTAGCAGAACTGCGGCCGGGTCGCATGCGCCACCAGGTCGTCGATCAGCCTGTGACCCTCGGCCACGTCCATGCCGACGATGCGCTCCATCCGGTTGCGGCTGATATATAGCGTCTTGCGTCCCGTTTCCGGATGCGTGCGCACCAGTGGGTGGACCACCGGCGGATGCATCGCCAGGATCTCCGGCGGCACAGTGCGCGTGCGTCCTGTCGTGCGGCTGGTGGGCTTCATCATGTGAACGACGCGCAGGGTATCGAGCCGGCGGCGTTCCGAATCCGGCAACGCCTCGTAAGCGGCGTACATGTTGGCGAACTGGGTATCGCCGCCGGTCTCCGGAACCTCGATGCCATAGAGACAGGTCAGCGAACAGGGCTCCGCCATGAACGTGTCGTCACTGTGCCATTCCTCGCCGGCGACCAGTCGCTTGCCATCACCAGCGGTGTCGCGGTCCGTGCTGGAAAGCGTTGTGACAGTGGGAAAGCCAGGCACGCTGGGAATTTCCGGGCGCAGCCTTGGCGTGCCGAAAGTGGAGATCGCCGCGTGGAATTCGCCCGGCCCAATGCTCTGGCCGCGGATGCACAGCACGAGGTTGTCGAGCAGCGCCTGGCGCAGGGAGCGTGCCAGCGTTGCGTCGGGTCGACGGTGCAGGTCCACACCTTCGACTGCGATCCCCAACGCATCGCCCAGGCGGGTGAATTCTATCCCGGTGGTCACGGACATATTTGCCCCCGTTTCCATCGCAGGTTGCACGTGCGGGGACGGGCGCGCAATCTCGGTTCCATGATCACACCGCTTTCTGACCACACCGGCGCCGAGGTCCGCGGCCTCGACCTGTCCCAACCGCTCAATGAGACGCTGCGGACTTGGCTGAACCAGGCTTTCGTGGACCACTCAGTGCTGGTGTTCCGCGACCAGCATCTGTCGCCGCCCGAGTTGCTGTCGGCGGTACAGATGTTCGGCGAGGTCTTCCCCCAGCACAACACGCGCTTCGCTCTGCCGGAGTGTCCGCAGATCCACTACATCTCCAACCAGGATGCGTATCCCGACGGCAAGCGCTACATTCCCGGCGAGGGCTATCACACCGACCACTCCAATGCGACCGAGCCGCCGAAGGCGACCGTGCTGCATGCCGTGAAGCTGCCGGACCAGGGCGGCGACACGCAGTTCGTCAACATGCACCATGCGTATGAGGATCTGCCGTCGGCCATGCGCGCACGGATCGATGGGCTGCGTGCGATGCACGTGTATCAGAGCCGGTTCAGCGAACGGAAACTGATGGCGCTGAGCGACGCCAATCGCGCGCGGGTGCCGGATGCGGTGTTGCATCCGCTGGTGCGCACCCATCCTGAAAGCGGGCGCAAGGCGATCTACCTGAACCCGATCCGCATCGAAGGCATCGAGGGGATGCAGGAGGACGAAGCGCTAGGCCTCTTGGATCTGCTGCTGTCGCATGCGACGCAGCCGCAATACGAGTACCGCCATCGCTGGCAGCAGGGCGACATTGTCATGTGGGACAATCGCTGCCTGCTGCACAAGGCTAACGGCGACTACGACATGAGCCAGGTGCGCTACCTCTACCGCGTCATGCTGAAGGGCGACGCGCCTCGCTGACCCTGTCATAGCGGGCGAAGGCTCGCCATCCACGTCTTTTCGTCCAACGTGAAAGACGTGGATGCTGACCCGCGTCACCATGACGACGCCAAGGCCTAGTCGTCACTCCGCCGCCAATGCAGCCTTCGTCACCATCGCATCGGTTGTCTGCCGCATATCCACGAGCGTATCGACGCGCCGCAGGACCGCAAGCAGGGTCTCGGCCGCCTCCATCGGCAGCGCACGCGCCGCACAATTGAGGAACTTCGCCTCCAGCAACTCAGCCGGCAATGGATTCTCCGGCCCGCGTCCCAGCGGTCGCTCCACCTTCGCTGTCAGCACTCGGCCATCGGTCAGCGTCGCCCGCACCTCGGCGCCAAAGTGCTCGGTGCTCGCCATCGACATCTCCGGATGCGGCGCGGCATGGATACGCGGCAGCAGCGCGATGATGGCCGGGTCGCGGAAGCTGTCGCCCTCGAACTGCTCCAGCGACACGCGCCGATCCAGCAGTGCGCGCGCCAGGCAGTACTGCACGCTGAACTTCGCATCCAGCTCACTTTGCGGATCGGGCCGATTGGTGTGCGCCAGGCGCCGCGGATGTGTCCATGAGTCGACGCGTTCCACCATCGACGGCGTCAGCCCATGTTCCCGCACCAGCGACAGCATCGCGTCTATCGCGGGATGGGTGCTGCCGCAGCACGGATACTGCTTGATCGCGACACCAGGCTGCACGATGTCCCACGGTGCGCCCCAATCTTCCAGCATCGGCTCGGTATTGAAATTGCCTTCGCCGTTGAACACATGCAGGAAGCCTTGCCTGTGCTCCATCGCGCCTGGATTGGCGGTGAAGCCCTCGGATGCCAGCAGCGCGGCGAACAGCCCGTTGCGTGAGCTATGCCCCACATGCAGCGGCTTCGTCATCGTACCAAAATTGGCTTTCACTCCGGATGAGAAGGACGCAGCCAGTGCCCGTGCCTTTGCCGTCGCGTCGGGCGCCAGCCCCAACAGATGAGAACACGCCGCTGCCGCGCCGAACACACCGATCGTCGCGGTCGGGTGCCAGCCCTTCTCGTAGTGATGAAAATTGATACCGCGCGCGATACGCGTCTCTGCCTCCCACCCGGCAACATACGCGGCAACGAACGCGCGTCCATCCACCGCCCGCGTCTCGGCCAACGCGAACAGTGCCGGCAGGATCGGCGCCGAGGGATGCCCACCCAGCGTGTTGCTGCAATCATCGAAGTCGTGCGCATGCGCGGCGGTGCCGTTGATCAGCGCCGCATCCAGCGCCGCCACACGCTGCACAGTGCCGAACACCAGGCACGGACCCGGCGCCGCCGTCACCCGCGCGACGATCCGCGCACAAGGTTCATCGGCCCCCGCCAGGGTGCAGCCCACCGTGTCGAGGATCGCCACGCGCGCCCAGTGCAGCGCATCTCCCGGCAACGCATCGTAGCGGACGCTGGTAATGCGCTCGGCCAGAGCTTCGGCGATGGTCATGGGTTCCCTCCGCTCGCCACGTTTTCGCGGCGATGCTACAGCATAGCCGCAAGGCGTCCACAGGGACACGAAGCATGGCCACACTCGCGCACCAGCTCGCGGATCGCATTCACCGCCTGCGCTACGAGGACCTTTCGCCCGCAGCGATCGAATGGGTCCGCACGGCATTCATCGACACGCTCGCCTGCGCGCTCGCCGGCATGGTGGATGATGGTCCACGCATCCTCCGCCGTATCCCCGGCATCGCCACCGCGCCAGGCCCATCGCTGATCTACGCGTCACGGATGCGCACCAGCCCGCTCGACGCCACTTTGGTGAACGGCACCGCATCGCACGCGCTGGACTATGACGACGTGTCAGGCGTGCTGGGCGGCCATCCCTCGGTGATGCTGATCCCACCGATGCTGGCACTTGCCGAACTCGTCGGCGCCACCGGCCATGATCTCGCTCTCGCCTATGTCGCGGGCTACGAAACAGCATGCCGCATCGCCCGCGGCGTGCACTTCCACCACTATGACAAAGGCTGGCACCCGACCGCGACGCTCGGCATCTTCGGCACGGTCGCCGCCGCCGCTCGGATGCTACGCTTCAGCCACAACCAGACCGCAACGGCGATCAGTCTCGCCGCATCATTCGCCTCCGGCCTGAAGGCCAATTTCGGCACCATGACCAAGCCACTGCATGTCGGGCACGGCACGCGAAACGGGTTGTTCGCGGCGCTGATGGTGCGCGAGGGCTTCACCGCCAATCCGGCCGCGCTTGAAGCGAAACAGGGCTTCCTCGATGTGTTCAATGGCCCCGGCACCTATGACGTCGAGCGCATGCTGGCCGACTGGTATGCGCCGCTCGAAGTGGAAGGCGGCGGCGAACCTGGCCTGAAACCGTATCCGTGCTGCGGCTCCGCGCATGCCTCGATCAACCGCATGATCCACCTCGCACGCACCCACGATCTGGCGCCGGACCGGATCGAGACGATCGAGATCATGCCACATCCTCGCCGGCTGCCGCACACGAACAATCCCGATCCGCGCACGCCGCTCGCGGCCAAGTTCAGCATCCAGTACGTCGTGGCGCGGGCTCTGGCCGATCGTGCCGTGCGGCTGGAGCATTTCGAGGGCGATGCGCCGCTCGATCACGCCATCCGTGAACTCATGGCACGCACCACCGCGCGACCGCATCCCGACATGGCGGAGAATGCGCCCCTGCAATGGGGCGCGGAGGTGGCGGTTACCACGCGCGACGGCCAGCGCTTCACCTCACGGCTGGACGACTTCGAGCGCCGCGGCCCCGGTGGCCAGCCGATGACGACAGAGGAGCTCTGGGAGAAGTTCGCTGACTGTGCCCGCCGCTCGCTGCCCGACCGACAGATTGCGCCCCTGTTCGATCGGCTGAATCGCATCGAGACGCTCGCCGTCATCACCGATCTGATGCCGTTGCTGGAAGGAGACGCCGCATGAGTGCCGACGATCGCCTGGCCGCGCTTGGCCTGACCCTGCCATCGCCGCCGAAGCCGCTTGGCAACTACGTGCCGTTCCGGCTCGCCGGCAACCTCCTGTTCCTGTCCGGCGTCGGCCCGCGCCGCGCCGACGAGACAATGATGACCGGCAAAGTCGGCGCCGAGGTCAGTGTCGAGCAAGCGTACGAGGCGGCGAAACTGTGCGGCATCAACCTGCTGGTGAACATGATGTCCGCCGTCGGCACGCTGGAGCGTGTAGATACGGTGTTGAAGGTACTGGGGATGGTGAACGCGGTGCCCGACTTCACCCGGCATCCCGAGGTGATCAACGGCTGCACCGACCTGTTTGTGCAGGTGTTCGGCGAGGGAGGCCGGCCGGCGCGTTCGGCGGTCGGCATGGGCAGCCTGCCGCGCAACATCTCGGTAGAGGTCGAAGCCATCATTTTGGTTCGCGGTGCTTAACCCGGCTTTAACTGCCACGAGCGCATGATCCGCACGTTTTGAGCGCCAGGAAGGCGCGGCTGAAGCGGTCAAAGCCGCCATGTCGAATGATCTGACTGTCCCGTCCCTCACCACGTCGGCTGCAAGCGAAGTAGCCGGTCAGACGAAAGGCTCCGCGAATCTGTCGCCCGCGGAACCGAAGGTCGTCCTGACCGTGCCCTCGCAAGTGCAACCGAACCCGAGCCTGCAGCTCGACCCTGCGCTCGGGCTGGTGGTGATTGAGTTCCGCAATGATTCAGGTGCGGTAACCGACTCGATTCCAAGCGAGCGGCAGCTGGAGGCATACCAGCGGTGGGCGACCACGCATTTCGGGCCGGTGCCAAACGGTATGCCGACGATTGGGGCAACCCCGGTCGTCCCCGCACAGCGGGAACACGTCGTCGTCACAACCGCTGGCAACGCAGGAGAGCCAACGGTCACTACGATGAGGACGCGTTCGGCACCAGTTCGCCACTGAGCGCGGCAAGCGAGAGAAGATCCGCGGAAAAGCCAGCTTCGGGCAGCATCGTCTGGGCGGCGAGCAACACCTCGGCAACCGAGTGCGTCAGCCATGCACCTGCCATCGGTTCGGCGGTGGCGATACGTTCCAACAGGCCTGGGAGTGCCGCCCGCAGATCGGCTGCCTCGCGCTTGAACAGCGCCAACCAGCGGGCACGGAAGATGTCCGGTACCGAGCGCATCAGCGCGCAGCGCTGGGCTTCCGGCAACCGCGATATGGCAAACACTTCGAGATGCGCATGTGCCGTGGTGAGGAGAGGTGTGCGCCAGCGTTGCTCGGCGAGCGCGTTGTCCAGCGGTACACCACGATTGCCGGCCTCGGTGGCACCGCGACCGATCAGCATGACGGGCTTGCCGCCACCGCGCCGCCGATACAGCACCTCCGGCACATGGCGGATCTCACCATACAGCGCCAGCTCGGCCACGACGGCGTGGTCGAAGCCCGGACGGTAGCGGATGGTGGACAACTGATCGACGATGCTGCGCCGGTAAACACCCCAGAAGCTGGGCGCGCTGGTGTAGTGCCACATCACCTGCCGCGCGCGCTCCACCGGATCAGGGCCAACGGCGTGCAGCCAATGTTCGGGCGGATAGGTGTGGATGACCTGGCCGGCCGCGGTGAACACTTCGCCGCCGGCGTGGCACATCGCGGTGCCGGAGTGCGCAAGCAGCACCTCCATCAGGCGCTCGACGTAGTCAGGAGCGATCAGGTCATCACTGGTCTTCGGCATCACGAAGTCAGCGTCGCCAGACCAGAAAGCGCGCTGGATGTTGGCAATCGGCCCGGCGTTGCAGCGGTTGCGGTGGATACGCACCGCCGGGTGCCGCGCCGCATACTCTTCCAGCACGACGATCGTGCCGTCGGTCGACGCGTTGTCGAACAGCGTGAGTGTCAAGTTCGGCCAGGTCTGCGCCAGTACGTTGTCGATTGCGTCGCCAACTGTATCTATGCAGTTATACACCATCATGTTGACGTCAACGCGGGGCTGCATGCTCGCACCAGTCCTGCCAGGCAGAGCGCAACGCCGCGCCGAGATTGCGCCCGAAACGCGGGCCATCGCACAGCGGGCTGCTCCGCACCTGCGCGCGCAGCCCGGCACGCAGCCCCGCCAGTGCCGCGACATCCGACGCCTTGGCCACTGCAAGCTCGACATACGCGTCGATGGTGGGTGCGACCCAGTCGGCAAGACCTGCATTGCTCAGATGGCTGACGGAATGGCGGGCAGCGAAGATCTCGCCGGCCAGTGCCACCGTGGGGACGCCCATCCACAACGCCTCGCAGGTAGTCAAACCGCCCGAGTAGGGAAAAGGGTCAAGGACAATGTCGATATCATTGTATTCACCGATGAATGTCCGGTGGTCCGATGGTCCGCGCAGCTCCAGGCGCCCAGCCGCTACGCCATGGCTGGCGAAGGCAGCGCTGACACGGTTGCGCGTCTCGGCATCGGTGAACTGGTGCGTCTTCAGCACCATCCGCGAACCCGGCACGCGATGCAGCACGCGCGCCCATGTCTCGATCACGCGCGGCGTCACCTTCGCCAGGTTGTTGAAGCAGCCGAAGGTGATGTGGCCGTTGGCAAGAACGGGCAGCGCGCCGACGTCCGGCGCATAGGGCGGCGGGCTATAGCAGACATACCCGTCGGGCATCACCAACAACCGCTCGGTGTAGAGATGGGCAAGTTCCTGCGGCGTCTCCCAGCGGTCGGTCAGCATCCAGTCGATGTCGGGCATGCCGGTGGTGCAACTCTGCATACCGACCCACTTGATCTGCACCGGAGCCAGGCGCTGGGCACACGCAGTGATCCGGGAGCCTTCGCCGAAGCCGCCGAGATCGATCAGGATGTCGATATCGCATTCACGCGCCTTGCGGCTCACGGCTTCGTCGTTCAAGGCGGAAATATCCAGCCAGTCAGATGCGACCGCGCGGAAGCGGCGGGCGATCATGTCGGACCAGGTGTTGTGTGCCAGCGCGACGATGCCGAACGCGCCAGGGTCCAGCGCTTCCAGTCCCGCGATGGTCAACCAGCCAACCGGATGGGTTTTCAGCAGGCCTGACAGCAAGCCGACGATCAGCTTCCGATCCGGGTCCGGCGTATTGGTGAGCGGCGCCGGCGCAACGCGTGGCGTGCGCTCAGCGCAGGCCCGGGCGGCCGCCGTAACCTCGCTGCCAGGGATGGCATCACAATAGACCAGCGCCGATAGCAGCGAGCGGCGCGGGTTCAGCGCCCCCGGCGCCAACGCGATGGCACGCCGAGCCAGCGCCACGGCTTCGTCCTGCAGCCCAAGACAGCAGGTGGTGTTGGCGAGATTGGTGAGCAGCCGCGCGTCCTGGCCATACTCGTCGAGCGCAGACAGCAGCAGGGTGCGCGCCTCGCCATGCCGGTGCATCCGCATCAACGTGGCGGCGTGATCATTGCGCAGGGTCGCATCACTCGGATTGAGCGCGACCGCCCGTCGCAACGCTGCCTCGGCTTCGCGCAGCCGCGCCGTGCGCGTGAGCGTCTGACCGAGGAACTGCGCCAGCACCGGCGCGTCAGGCGCAAGTGCCACCGCGATCTCGAACGACTCGATCGCCGCCGCCCGTTGTCCGAGATGCTCGAGCAGCACGCCCTTGGCACAATGCAGCGCCGGGTTAAGCGGTTCGGCGTCGCAGTCCAGTTGCAGCCGCGCGAGTTCAGCCTCGGCAGCACCCGCCTTGATCGCGGCATCGACCCGGTGCAATGCATAGTCGAGCATCTCCGGCGCGTGGCGGAACGCTTCACAGAAGGCAGTTCGGGCGAGCGCGGGATCGCCGGTCTGCAACAGCGCAATGCCGAGCGTGTCCCAGGCTTCGGCACGCTGGGGAGCGATGCCGCAGCAGCGCAGCAACAGGGGTTGCGCCTCAGGCGCGGCGCCGCGGGCGATCAGCAGACCGGCCAGTGCGACCAGCGCTTCCTCGCGGCGAGGGTTCAGATCGAGCACACGACGGTAGGCACCTTCGGCGCCCGCAGGGTCCCCGTGGGCGCGGAGGCTTTCGGCAACGCGCAGCGGCGGCTCGTCCCAATCGGGTAGCCGCTGCTCCAGTTCCTGCATCAGTCGCCTGGCGCGATGGGGATCGCCAGCCCGGTCTTCTGCGATCGCGCAATTCAATAGCGTGAGCGCCGATGTGTCGCCGGAGCGTACGGCATCCTGTAACGACTTCAGCGCCTCCGCGGGCCTGCCAGCAGCAAGCAGCGCCACGCCAAGCGCAGCGTGTCGTGGCGCGCCGTCCGTGGGCGCAGCCTCCAGCAAGGCGAGCGCGCCGGCGACATCACCGTCGCGCAGGCGCGCCAGCGCGGATTCAATGTGCACGACCTCGCTCCAGCACGACAATGAGGCCAATCACCGGTTCGTCCGCCTCACAACGGAGAACATCCGGCGTCACCTGAGTGACTTGCAGTCCGGCCGTTTCCGCGGCGCGTCTCAGGTAGCGCTCGGCATGCCCATAACGGCCCTGGCGGCCGAGCGTCCAGTCGCCGTTCCCTGGCATAACGCCCTGCGCATCGGGCTGCATGAGTTCAACGGAGAATGCGAACAGCCCACCTGGCGCAAGGCGCTGCTGCACGGCGGCGAACAGTTCGTCGAGCACGCCGAAATAGCACAGCACATCGCTGGCCAGGATCAACGGCCAGGTCCGCTCGTCGGCGTGCAGGAATTCGACGATGTCGGCCTCGTGCAACTCGGCGTAGAGGTGCTTGTTAGCAGCCTGCGCCAGCATGCCAGACGCCACGTCGACGCCGATGAATGGACCAATATTCAGGTCCGCAAGGACCACGGCCAGCAGGCCAGTGCCGCAGCCAATCTCCAACACCGGTCCACTCTCCACGCCTCGTGCCTCCACCGCGGCATGTAGCAGCCACGGCACCCGATAGCCGAGTGACAGCAGATGTGCCTCGAAGCGGTCCGCGTAGCCATTGAAGACGGTACGCACGTAATCAGCAGGAGCGCGCGGCGCGCCAGGCACGGTGCCGGCGGCGGCAACGAGGTGGCGCACATAGGGATCCTCGGGGCCGAGCTTGAGTGCCTCGGCATAGGCGCCAGCAGCTTCCTCGTGGCGTCCGAGACTGGAGAGGGCATGACCCTTGAGGCCGAACAGGCAGGCATCGACCACACCAGCGATGCGCGCCTCCTCGGCGATCGCATCGGCACCGGCGAAGTCGCGCCGGCGAAGACAGTGAAGCACGGCAGCATTGCGCAAGCTCACTGACCGCGGGGCCACGGCGATGCCTTCGACCAGCGTCGCGAGCGCGGCATCGGCGTCGCCCGCGGTATTGAGTGCCGCAGCGAATGCCTCCCGGAACGCCGGATTGGATGGCTCGGCCACCACTGCCTCACGAAGGCACGCCAACGCATCGTCCGGGCGATGCAGTTCCAGCAACAGCACACCAAGCAGCGCCTTGGCGATCGGATCAGCCGGATCCTGCACGACCGCTTCTGCGGCGTCGGCTGCCGCGCCCGGTATGTCTCCCAGTTCGCGGCGCAGCTCTGCGCGCAGCTTGCGCAGGTGTGGATCGGTCGGAGCCTCTTCGATGGCCGGATCAAGCGTCTCGCGAGCCTGGTCGAACTGACGATCGCGCAACGCCAGCCGCGCGGAGAGTTCAACCTGACGGGGCAGTCCGGGCGACATTCGGCGCACCGCCGCGAGCAGCGCGCGTGCGGCACCAGTATGTCCGTCATCGATCAGCGATGCGGCACGCTGGAGCAGCGTTTCGGGTTGAGAGGTAGCCTTCAAGGTCTGCACTGCAAGCTCCTTTTGAGCTGATGCAACGCGTCGGCTTAACCGTTGGCTGACAAGCCTTCCGCGAAGTGCTCGTTGATAGAGATCAGGAAATCGAAGTCGGGCACCGGGCGATCCATCTCGTGCTGCACAGCAAGGCCCACCGACACGATGGAAGCACGCAGCTCCTCGGGCAGGGCGTTCCCTGGATCACGCATCAGGTCGGTGACCGCAAGCCAGAGGCGCCGGTTGTCGGCGATCGCGCGCGTCCGCGAAATCGGTTCAGAGTCGCGCGCAAGCCTCAATGCGCCGACGGCGCGGCGAAACACGTCAGCTTCCTGCTCACGTGCGCTGCGATGGTTGGCGGCAGCCTCGTAGGCCCGCGCCGCGGATGTCACGTTGGGCATAGTTCTGCGTCTTCCCTTTGAGAAGCAGGCGTTACGGCGCACGCCGGCTGAGCGACGCGAGCCAGCACCGAATCCTCGTGACGGATGATCCGACGGGCGAGTTTCAATGCCTGATAGCATTCATCTGCTTCGGCGGCGGCGAGCGCGCGATCCAGGATCTCGCATGCAAGAGCAGATGTGGTGGCTTCCTTGAACGCAGCGATCAGTTCACGGGCGCTGGCCAATCCGTTGGCCCGCTCGTCGTCCGAGCCGATATAGGCGGTCTGCAGGGCAAAATAGATGCGCCTCGCCGGGCTGTCGGCCTGGTCCGGCGCCATGATCTGCTTACCGAACAGGAAGCGCGCCTTGGCGGTCAGTTCGATACGAGACTTCGTCCGAAATCGTATCGGTGCGCCATTGACGATCATCATCTCGCCCTGACGCAGCTCCAGGACCAAAGTGGACATGCGCCTCTTCCTAGCTTTCTGGCAGGACCGGATTCCGGCCGGATGGTGAGTCCGGCCGGGTCGCCGGCCGAACGATTACTTGAACAGGCTCAACAACGTCTGAGGCGCCTGATTGGCGAGCGAGAGTGCCTGCGTGCCCAACTGCTGACGGATCTGCAGGGCCTGCAATTTCGCCGACTCCTGTGCCAGGTCCGCATCCACCAGCGCGCCGAGACCTGTGTTCAAGGCATCGATCTTATTGCTGTTGTAGCTGACCTGGTTGGTCACGTAGTTCTGCGCGGAGCCGATGGTGTTCAGCTCGTTGTTCACCGCATTGAACTTGTTGATGAACGACGCACCGGCGGCCGTGCCGATGATTCCCTGCACGGTGGTTGCCGCAAGAAGCTGAGTGCTGGTGTAGCTGATCGAGCCGAACAGCGCAGAACCGCTGAACGTCGCGATCGCATACGACGCGCCGCTTTCGTTGCGCACCACGGCGACACGCGAGAACGTCCCGCTCCCGCCAGTGATGTTACCAATCAGCGTTTTGCCGTTGTAGTTCGCGTCCTCGATAAACGTCTTCACGTTGGCGAGCAACGAGTTGTACTGCGCGATGTAGTTCGTGCGGTCGCTGCTTGTCACACTGCTGTCGGAGAGCTTCACCAGCACGTCGCGCATGCTCGACATCGTGTTGGAGATGTTGTTCATGCTCGACTGGGTGGTCGACAGCAGGCCCTGCACGGTGCCGAGCTGCTGGTTGGCGCTGGCGAGTGCGCCGACAGTCGAGCGAACGCTCTGGGCGATGGCATAGGCGGCGCCATCATCGGTGCTGTCAGCAACGCGATAACCGGTCGAGACCTGCTTCTGTGCCGCTGCGAGAGCCGTGTTGGTCGAGTTCAACGACTCGAGCGCAATCATCGCTCCTACGTTGGTGTTGACGGAGTTCAGTAAGGACATGGTGTCTTACCCTTCAAGTCCAAGGTTGCATACGCTCCGCCCTTTTGCGGGTCTCTGGCATACTGACGCGCCAGAGTTAACGGCCAGTGAAGTTCTCGATTTTTTCTCATCCGATCGGCAAGAACTTCACCAGCGACAGGCCACTCATGCCGGCGATCAATTGATAGGATGCCTGCATCTGCGTTTGAACGAGCGCGATCTGCGACAACGTCGAGGCCATATCGACATCCTCGGCTGACGACACCTGCGTCGTCAGCGCCGTCTGTGTGTCGGAAAGCTGCGTCTGCGTCGCGTTGATCGACGACTGCACATTGCCAAGCACGCCGGAGTCTTCGTTCAGTGCGGTGATCGCACCGATCATGCTGACCCGCGTGTCCTGCACCAGTTGTTGGAAACCCTGGACATTCGCCTGGCTGCTTGTCAAAGAGCCGATGGTAGCGAGGGAGCGCAGCACGTCACGCATATACGATCCCGTGGACGACACCGGTCCGCCAACAATCGTGGTCGCGCCCGGCGGCGACGTGGGAATGAGCCCGTTTGCACTCGCTGGTATGCCGGTCGTCTCCTGGTGGAACTGGCCCACCTGCACGCTCGGCAATTCAGCCTGTACGGTCGCATACGGTCGCGACAGAAAGGAGGAGAACGGCGAGGTACCCGCAGCATTGGAGACCGCCACTGCAAACGTCGCATTGGCGGTGTTTGCCGCACCGTTCGCTGCGAGGCCGGTCACCGCGTTATTGATCTGCGTATAGAAGCCGGAGTTCAGGATATTGTCCGAATTGGGCACCGGCGGATTGCCGCTGTCCTGTCCGGCAAACACGTAGACGCCGCCATACTGGGTATTGAGCAGCCCGGCGACCTGCTGCAAGGCATCCCGCGCGTTGGCGGCGATGCTGTCGATCTCGCTGGAATCGACACCCTCCAGGTTGTTGAGCTGCGCATAGAAGTTCGCCGCGATCGACTCGATCGAGCCAAGCGCGGACTGCGTCGTGCTGATCCGGCCGGTCGCCGCGTCCACATTGTTCTGCCAGGTCTGCAGGTTCGCGATCTGGGGCCGCAGGTCGAGCGAGGTCGCCGCTCCGCTACCAAGCCCGGCATAGGTGTTGCCGATCAGGCCGCTGCTGGCCTGGTTGGTCAATGTAACCAGCTTCTGCTTGACGGTGTTGGACTGGGCGACGAGCATGTTCATCATGCCATAGTTCGATGGGCCCGTCACAGTGTTGATGCCGCTCATGACCGCATCCTCATGACACCGATCCAAGCAACTGGTTCCACATGGACTGCACGGCTGCGATCACCCTGGCATTGGCGCCATAGGCGTTCTGCAGCTGGATCATGTTGGACATCTCGGTATCGATGCTTACGCCGCTCTGCGCGGCAAGCTTGCTGTTCAGCATGGTCTGCACCGACTGCTCGGTGGCGAGCTGATCAGTGGCCGTGCCGCTGTCCTGCGCCTGCGCAGCGAGCATAGAGGAGGCGAAGCCACCAAGCGTTGGCGGCGAGCTGAACGGTGCACTCAGCGTGCCGGATGGGCCAAGGCCGGTCACATTGGCGGCAAGCGGCGGATTGCTGCCAAGCGTGTTGTTCAGCACTGCCTTGATGATGGTCGTGTAGCCGGCCTGCGTCGGCACCGGCGGTGCGTCGCCATCGC